>Ga0209307_1000197_pt1 | contig 46683 bp, 38 predicted proteins | sample COGITO_mtgs_1105_FD_185519 | JGI IMG/M metagenome (GOLD analysis project Ga0209307, IMG submission 185519) | Pelagic marine microbial communities from North Sea - COGITO_mtgs_110530 (SPAdes) (version 2) | ecosystem: Environmental > Aquatic > Marine > Epipelagic ... | reverse complement strand
TGGAGTGTTAGATACAAATGACGCTTTCCCATTAGATCCAGCAGAATGGACAGACACAGACGCAGATGGTATTGGAAACAATGCGGATAATGATGACGATAATGATGGCTTCACAGATTTAGATGAGTTAGTCTGTGATTCAGATCCATTGGATAGATTTAATAAACCCGCAGACCAAGACAGCGACCTTATTCCAGATTGTATCGATACTGATAGAGATGGAGATGGCTATGACAATACTCAAGATGTATTTCCAGATAATGATCGTGAATGGGTAGATACCGATGGAGATGGCCTTGGAGACAACTTTGAAGTAGATGATGACAATGATGGGTATTTAGATACCAACGACGCTTTTCCACTAGATCCAAATGAATGGGCAGACGCCGACAACGACGGCATTGGAGACAACGCAGATCTAGATGACAATAACGATGGGTTTGAAGATGAAAAGTTATTTGTTTCAGGAGTGCTTACTCCTAATAGTGGTGGGCTCGAAAGTACTTGGAAAATAATTAATATTGAACGTTACCCTAATGCTAGAATAAGGGTTTATAACAAGAATGGACAGGAAGTATTTTCTGCTATAAATTATAGGAATGACTGGAGAGGGACACATAAAACTAATGGGAGTCCATTACCTGCTTCCTCGTATTATTACATAATAGCCCCAATTAACGGAGGTGACACTTCTGATGGTTGGTTATATATAACTTATTAAATTAAAGATCATGAAAAAAATAATTTTATTGCTCCTATTAGCTCCAATAACCTGTTTAGCTCAACAAGTAGAAACTAGTAAAAAGGGTCAAGTAGATGAAAAAGTGTCACTTAAGCATGACGATTCAGACAACAAACGAGCTAAGATTAAAAAAGGAAGTACTTCAATAGAAGATAAATTAATAAGGAGGAATAAAAAGGATAGCATAAGGTCAATTAAGAATAAAGGCAAAGATAAACAAGCTATTAAAAAGCCTCAAGTAGGTGAAAAAGTATCACTTAAGCATGATGATTCAGACAACAAAAGAGCTAAGATTAAAAAAGGAAGTACTTCAATAGAAGATAAATTAATAAGGAGGAATAAAAAGGATAGCATAAGGTCAATTAAGAATAAAGGCAAAGATGTACAAGCTATTAAAAAGCCTCAAGTAGGTGAAAAAGTATAACTTAATCATGATGATTCAGACAACAAAAGAGCTAAGATTAAAAAAGGAAGTACTTCAATAGAAGAAAAACAAAAAAAAAGAGATAAAAAACATTTTTAAAATAAATGAAACGAATACCTGAATTGATTGCTTTTGCGGTCATAGTCCTTTCAAGCATAGCCGCTAAAGCGCAGCAACAACCCAACTTTTTGTTCTTTGAGCAGAATATGAGTTTGTTTAACCCAGCTTACACCGGTAGTGAAGGATCACTCGCTGGACTGCAGTATAGATCTGCCTGGTCTGGAATAGAAGACGCGCCTAGAGCAGCTTCTTTTATCTATCATACCAAAGAGAAGAACAAAGCCTCTTGGGGAATTAGTTATTTAACAGATAGGGTTTATATAGAAAACCAAGGAATCGTAGCCGTAGACTATAGCTATAAGCTTACACTAGGGAGTAATACAAACCTATACCTAGGCATAAAAGCAGGAGTAGTATATAATAATCTAGATGCAACTGGCTTAGATAGAATTACGCAAGAAAGTAATGCCAATCTAAACAGCATTCAAAACTATATGAACCCGCTAGTAGGTATTGGATTACTATTAAAAGGAGAAAAATACTTTATAGGACTCTCTACCCCAAATATGCTTAACTCTAAGCGTTATAAAGAAGCAGAGGGGCTGGCAACTACAGCTACAGACAAGCCTCATTTATACACCACCGCTGGCTTTCATTTAAAGCTAAACAATACCATTACACTCAGCCCTTCTATGCTCTACAGAATGGTGGCCGATGCGCCCAATCAGCTTACAGCTATAGCCAAGCTCACTTTAAAAGAGAAAATAAGTCTAGGGGTAGGTGTGAGTAACAATGACTACATCTCTACAATGCTTCAATTCAAAATGAAACAGATGGATCTAGGTTTTGGCTATGAAATAGGGCAAAGGACATCGGCCACAGCTCTAAGAGCCAATACGAGTGAAATGATGCTTAGGTACAGGTTTTAGACTAAATTAATCATTTACTATTGATAATAAAGAGGATAAGGGTAACACCTTTAGATAATATTTATAACTTTAGGATACTGGCCTTATTTTACTTTTAACAATCATTTCTAAGACTATAACATAAAAGCTCTATTAAGACTTAGTTAGTTGTCCAACACTGATACTTTTAGGTTATATATAGTTTTTCGAAAACCAGTAAAAAAACAAAAACCATCTCATTTAATCCACCCCTTTAGTATTTTTAGATAACTACTTTGAAACTTTTAGCTTTCTCTGAGGATGAAGTTGTAATTATCTAAAGAACTTATATGCTTAGTTACATAGGAGCATAAATAAGATTTGTCTTTTACTTCTTGATAGTCTCCAACAGAAATATTACCTAATCCAAACCTAAGTTCTTTGTAAGTCATATCTGTATTAGTCTGAATAAGCATATGAACATGTTTGCTTGAGATATCTGCCTTATCATTCTCAACTACATAGAATACTTGATTCACTTTGTTAGATGCCTTTAGAAGTCTATTTACCCAGTTCTCAGCTGTTAGAGTATTAAGTCTGTAATGACTTCTGCATGTGATAAAGTAATTCCAATCATATTGCTCTAGGAACTTACTGTAGTGATTGTTTGTTGTATTCAAATGCTTAGATTTAGACAATAACAAGAATTAAGGACATAAGCCATAATTTGACTTCCTTTGATTAATAATTAAAGGTAAAATGCCTTGTTATTATTTGCAATACAAAGATAAATGATTGAAATTTGGGATATTACGTAATGTCTTAAATGGATGGTAATTGTAGCACTTCAGGCAACTACTCAGGCAACCGGAAATAAAAAAGCCCACAAACACTGAGTTTATAGGCTTTTAAAGTGGAGCCGGAGGGAGTCGAACCCTCGTCCAAACAAGCAATTACAATGCTTTCTTCATGCTTAGTTTTCGATTGATTTTCGTGAGGTGCCTGACCGAAAACCGCCCAACACAACCTTAGCTTCTTTAGTTTTAAGAGATTACCGAAGCCTTAATCTCTCTATGTTGCTTTTGATGGTGTTCCGGATTGAGACGCCAACAACAAGGGCTTCTCAGGAACATCTGGCCTCCCTACCTTGTAAGGACGTGGCTAAATCCTACTATAATTCGGATTAAGCAGCTAGAGCGTAGTTATTCTCGCCTATTAAAAGTGTGAAAAATGAGATTTACGAGCTGTAATTCAGCGCTCGGCATGCTTACATCCCAATTGGCCTCGCTGTCAAAACCGGTCGGCCCCGTAGGAACCGGCAAAGTTAGTAAAAAGTTTGCCAAGCCAGCGAAATCCTCTTAAATTAGAGGAATAAAATAAAGCCTATGACTTCTTTTGGTATTATCAAAGAGCGAAAAAATCCACCGGACAAAAGAGTTGTACTTACGCCTGAATTTTGTCAAGTCATTAAGGATGAGTATTCTAATGCACAAATAATTGTAGAGCCCTCGGATATAAGGGTTTTTAAAGACCATGAATATCAAGAAAAAGGGCTGCTTGTTTCCGCTTCAATGGAAGACTGTGAAGTGCTTTTAGGGGTTAAAGAAGTTCCTATTGAGGCGCTTATTGCGAATAAAAAATACTTTTTCTTTTCTCATACGATTAAAAAGCAAGCTTATAACAGGGATTTATTAAGGGCGGTGCTGGAAAAAAACATCAGTCTTTTTGACCATGAGGTCATTACGTCGGCCAGAGGCCAAAGACTCGTTGCTTTTGGAAGGTATGCCGGATTGGTAGGTGCTTATAATGGCCTAAGAACCTATGGCTTAAAGCATGAATTGTTTGAATTGCCTAAAGCCAGTGATTTAAGGGATCTAGAGGCACTTATAGCTGCTATTAAGTCGGTTACACTCCCTCCAATTAAAGTAGTACTTACAGGAGTAGGAAGGGTTGGCAGTGGTGCTGCTGAATTATTAGATGCTGCAGGGGTATTGAAAGTGTGTCCGGATCATTTTATGGGAAGGCATTTTACAGGCCCTGTTTATACGCAGATAGATGTCTTAGAATACAACAAGCGAAGTGACGGACTTGTTGGCGACAAAAAGGATTTTTTTGACAATCCAGAAGCTTATGTCTCGAACTTTTTACCCTACACCGAAGAAGCAGATGTTTTTATTGCAGGACATTTTTACGGTCAAGGGGCTCCAGCATTTTTTAAACTCAAAGACATTCAGGGTCCTCATTTTAAAGTGTCTGTAATAGCAGATGTGAGCTGCGATATTGGTCACCCAATTCAGACAACCCTTAGGGCGAGTACCATTGCAGATCCAATTTATGGCATAGACAGAGAGACAGGCAAAGAAATAGATTTTATGGACCCAAATGCCATAGCTGTTATGGCAGTAGACAACCTTCCTTGTGAATTGCCAAGAGATGCCTCTGAGGGTTTTGGCGCTGCTTTTTTAACCCATGTAATTCCTGCATTTTTTAATGGAGATAAAGACGGTGTTTTAGCAAGGGCTCAAATGACCAAAAACGGAAAGCTCACAGATCGCTACAGCTATCTAGCGTCTTATGTCAATGGGAAATAGGCCTACTTAAGGCCCCGAACAGTTTTTCTGATAGCCACTAAATTGGTCAGTAGTCTTTCTAGGTGGTCTAAATGAAGCATGTTCGCTCCGTCGCTTTTGGCGTTAGAGGGGTCAAAATGGGTTTCAATAAATATGCCGTCGGCTCCAGTAGCAATTCCGGCCCTTGCGATGGTTTCAATCATGTCTGGTCTGCCGCCAGTCACGCCGGAAGTTTGATTGGGTTGTTGTAAAGAGTGGGTTACATCTAATACAACAGGTGCGTAGGCTTTCATGGTGGGTATTCCCCTAAAGTCTACCACCATATCTTGGTAGCCAAACATGGTACCTCTGTCGGTAATGGCTACTTGATTATTTCCACTGTCCAATACTTTTTGAACGGCATGTTTCATGCTCTCTGGGCTCATGAACTGCCCCTTTTTAAGGTTCACTACTTTTCCTGTTTTAGCAGCTGCCACCACTAAGTCTGTTTGTCTTACTAAAAAAGCAGGTATCTGTAATACGTCTACGTATTGTGCGGCTAAAGCGGCATCTGATATTTCATGAATATCTGTAACTGTGGGTACGCCAAAGGTCTGAGATACTTTTTGTAAAATTTTTAAGGCCTTTTCATCTCCAATACCGGTAAAAGAATCTACCCTAGAGCGGTTGGCTTTTTTAAAACTTCCTTTAAAGATATAAGGAATCTCTAAAGCGTCTGTTATACGAACAATTTTCTCTGCAATTCTAAGCGCCATATCTTCTCCTTCAATGGCACAAGGACCAGATAAAAGAAAGAAATTATCACTTTTAGTATGCTTAATCTGTGGAATTAAATCTAATTGCATAAGAACTGTTTTAAAGGGCAAAGATATTCCTTTTTTATCTATTTACACCCAAGGGTTTCTTTCACTCAGGCAAACTAATCCCGCAACGAACAGGCTTAAAACAATAAAAAAGCAAATTAATTACCCACCTGATTAAAAATAGGAGTATCTTTGCGCGCGCTTAGCGGAGCTAAGTAATCTATAAATAAGCACTTTATGTCTAATACAAAGAACATTGCCATTATTGCCCACGTAGACCACGGTAAAACTACCTTGGTAGACAAAATCATGTACCACTGTCAGTTATTTCGTGATAACCAACAAACAGGAGACCTCATTCTAGACAACAACGATTTAGAAAGAGAACGCGGAATTACCATTGTTTCTAAAAACGTTTCAGTTCAATACAAAGGAACTAAGATTAATATTATTGACACTCCAGGTCACGCAGATTTTGGTGGTGAAGTAGAACGTGTTTTAAACATGGCAGATGGTGTGTTGTTATTGGTAGATGCCTTTGAAGGACCCATGCCTCAAACTAGATTTGTATTACAGAAAGCCATTAACTTGGGATTAAAACCTTGTGTGGTGATCAATAAAGTAGACAAAGAAAACTGTACACCAGAAGAGGTACACGAAAAAGTCTTTGACCTCATGTATGAATTGGGTGCAGAAGAGTGGCAGTTAGATTTTCCAACTGTTTACGGTTCAGCTAAGAACAACTGGATGAGCGACGACCCTAAAAATATTACAGAAAATATAGAGCCCCTTTTAGATATGGTCATTGAGCATATTCCAACCTTTGAAGTGAAGGAAGGAAATACGCAAATGTTAATTACCTCTTTAGATTTTTCTTCATTTACGGGAAGAATCGCGATTGGTCGTTTACAGAGAGGTACTTTAAAAGAAGGCCAGCCCATTTCTTTGGTTAAAAGAGATGGAAGTATTGTAAAATCAAGAATTAAGGAATTGTATACTTTTGAAGGCTTGGGCCGTTTAAAAGTACCAGAGGTAATAGCTGGAGATATTTGTGCCCTAGTAGGTATTGAAGGATTTGAGATAGGAGATACTGTGGCAGATTTCGAGGCACCAGAAAAATTGGCGTCTATTGCCATAGATGAACCCACTATGAGTATGTTGTTTACTATTAACGACAGCCCATTCTTTGGAAAAGATGGAAAGTTTGTAACGTCTAGACACATCAAAGAGCGTTTGACCAGAGAGCTAGAGAAGAATTTAGCCCTAAGGGTAAACGAAACAGATTCAGCAGACAAGTTTTTGGTTTTTGGACGTGGGGTATTGCACCTTTCTGTACTTATTGAAACCATGAGAAGAGAAGGCTACGAGCTTCAGATTGGTCAGCCTCAAGTAATTATCAAAGAAATTGATGGTGTTAAATGTGAGCCTATTGAGTTCTTGACTATTGACTTACCAGAATCAGTTTCTGGAAGGGCAGTAGAGATGGTTTCAATGAGAAAAGGAGAAATGACTTCTATGGAAGCCAAGGGAGAGAGAATGGTATGTGAGTTTTTAATCCCTTCTAGAGGTATTATTGGACTTAGAAACCAATTATTAACGGCTACTGCAGGTGAGGCTATTATGGCGCACAGGTTTTTGGAGTATCAGCCTATGAAAGGCGACATTCCAATGAGACAAAACGGATCACTAGTTTCTATGGAATTAGGAAAAGCCATCCCTTACTCAATAGATAAACTTCAGGATAGAGGTAAGTTTTTCGTAGATCCAGGAGAAGATATTTATGAAGGCCAAGTGATTGGTGAGAACTCTCGTGGAGACGACATGGCGGTTAACGTAACCAAAACAAAGAAGCTCTCTAACGTACGTTCTTCTGGAGCAGACGACAAGGCTAAGATTGTACCTGCTATTAAATTCTCTTTAGAAGAGGCTTTAGAATACATCCAAAAAGATGAATACGTAGAGGTAACACCAAAGTTCTTAAGGTTGAGAAAAATACACCTTACAGAAGTAGATAGAAAGAGAAATAAAATTGCCTAATCGCAATTTGAATGTATAGAAAAGGCCCGCTTTTAGCGGGCCTTTTTATTTTTAAAATAGTGATATGACTATTTCTGTACCGCGCCCATAGCCGCACCAATAATCCCCGCCTGATTTAAAAATTCAGCAGGTAAAATAGGGGTTTCAATAGAGATGTGTTCAGAAAATCGTTCCCAATCCTTGGAAGTTCCGCCCCCAACAATAATGAGGTCTGGTGCGCATATAATCTCTACGTATTCTAGAAAAGTATTGAATCGCTTGGCCCATCTTTTAAAGGAGAGCATTTCTTTTTCTTTGGCTGCCGCCGATGCCCACAACTCAATCTTATCGTAACTTTTATAAGGAATCTGTCCCAACTCAAAATTGGGAATGAGCTTCCCGTCTAGAAAAGCGCCACTGCCAAGTCCCGTTCCAATGGTGACCATCATGACCAGTCCTTTTTTGTCTTTACCGGCTCCAAAAGCCATTTCTGCAGTGGCTGCAGCGTCTGCATCATTGTTTACAAATACCTTAGCGCCTGTATGTCTTTCAAAAAGACCAATGATATTAACGCCTACCCATGATTTGTGAAGGTTTCCTTTGCTCTTGCAAATGCCTTTTTTTACAATACTGGGAAAACCCACGCCAATGGGTCCTGAATAATCGAAGTGTTTGGCAATTTGTGCTACTACCTCTGCCATTTCTTCTGGCTTTCTGGAGCTAGGTGTAAGGATTCTAAACCGATCTGTAAGCATGGCCCCAGTTTGTGTATTGACCAATGCTCCTTTAATTCCCGAACCTCCAATGTCTATTCCTAGTACTTCCATGTATGCGTAGTGCTTTAGCAAAACAAAGAAACAAAAAAAATATCACAGCGCTTTTTGAACCACCTCAAAGATTTTGCTGTCTTCGCATTTTAGGGTTTTGAAGGGGAATTTTAAAAGCAGTGCATAGTCATGGGTGACCATTAAAATGGTTTTGCCATTTTGGTGAATCTCTGTGAGGACTTTCATGACCTCTGCACTTGTTTGAGGGTCTAGATTTCCAGTAGGTTCATCTGCTAAGATCAATTCAGGGTCATTGAGTAGCGCCCTGGCAATGGCAATTCGTTGTTGCTCCCCGCCGGAGAGTTCGTGGGGGTATTTAAAGCCTTTGGTTTTCATGCCTACTTTATCCAATACATCATTGGCTTTTTCTTCCATCCTTAAAGTGTCTGTCCAGCCGGTAGCTTTGAGTACAAAGAGCAGGTTGTTTAAAACAGATCTGTCTGGAAGGAGTTTAAAGTCTTGGAATACAATGCCTATTTTACGCCTTAGAAAAGGAATATCGGCCTCTTTGAGGCCAACCAAATTAATGCCTACAATATGGCCAGAGCCCTGCTTTAGAGGAATTTCTCCGTAAAGCGTTTTCATTAGGCTGCTCTTTCCGCTTCCTGTTTTTCCAATCAGGTAAGTGAAAGTCCCTTTTTCTAGGCGAAGGGAAACATCCTGAAGGACCATATTTTGATCCTGAAAAATTGTCGCGTGTTGAATGTCTAAAATTGGCGTGGGCATCTGTTAAAATTGTGAATATAAATGTACTAAGTTCTTTTGTAACCCGCTCTAGGTTTTTTAATTTTCCGTTCCTTTATACTTTAATTAAAAATGAAGCGTTTAGATTGTGAGTTCCCTTTTTAATAGTGTTATGTCCATGAGATTGTCTCTTTTTAGTCGTTGTTTATTAGTGCTGTTATTAGCACCTATCTCCCTTTTAGCACAAGTTCATTTAGGAGATTCTCATGCCCAACAACAGTTGAATGTGGCCCAACAATGGCTTCAAGGCAAACGCTATTCTGTGGTGGCAGCGATAGTGGTTGATTTAAAAGACCATCCAGATAAAGTGGTGACCCAAAAAGCGGCAGAAATAGAGGTGTTGGCTGCCATTGGCATGGAAGATTCTAAAGCCATATCTCTCGCCTCAGATTTTGTAAAAAACTACCCGAATGCCTTAGGGGCCAATCAGATTTATTTTAAAGCAGGGGGGGCTTTTTTTAAGGTAGGCCAATATTCAAAAGCATTGCCTTGGTTTCAAAAAGTCACTATTGGAGGTCTTTCCACAAAGGAACAACAGGATTATTATTTTTATTATGGCTATTGTAAATTCGCGAGTGAAGACTACACAGCCGCAGAAGATCTGTTTAGTAAAATATTAGTTAGCAGCGATTATGCAAAAGCAGTTGTTTATTACAAAGCCTATATGGCCTATGCCTCTGGAGATTATAAAATTGCTAAGGATTTGTTTCAAAGTGATTTTTCAGGTTTAAAAACAGACAGGCTTCCTTATTTTATGGCCGACATTTATTTTAGAGAAGGCAACTATCAGTCTGCCATTCAGTCTGCAATAGGCTACTTGCCCAAGGCCAATAGATCGGAAGTCTCCCAGTTGAGTAAGGTATTAGGAGAGGCGTATTTTAGCCTTCAGCAGTATGAAAAAGCCATCCCGTATTTACTAGATTATAGGGGGAATAGAAGGGTTTGGCGTGCAGAGGATTACTATCAATTAGGGTATTGTTATTATATAACGGGCCAATCAAAAGAAGCCATTGCCCAGCTCAATAAGATTCTCAGCCAAGAAACAGTTTTGGTTCAGAACGCTTATTATTTGTTGGCTGCAGCTTATTTAAAAGAAGGCCAAAAATCGCAGGCACTCAATGCATTTAAGCGAGCGGCAGACCTTAATTTTAACATAGAAATTCAAAAAGAAGCCCGCTATAATTATGCCCAACTCAGCTATGAAATTGGGAACCCTTATGCATCCCTTCAGGAAGTTTTTGACCAATTTATCAGGGCTTATCCAAAAGATTCAAGAACAGCATCACTAGAGGAATTACTTCTGGAGGCCAGTTTGTCAGAGGGGGACTTCAAGGGCGCTTTGGCGCTTTTGGCCCAACGGAATCCAAACGATATAAAGGCCAGACAACAGATAGGCTTACAGGCAGGACTCATGGCCATTGACCAAAAACAAATGACTTTGGCTCAAGGCTATTTTGAGGCACTTATTGCCCTAGACACCTATTCAGAAGCAGCGGTAGAAGCGCTTTTTTGGCAGTCCGAACTAGCCCTAAGAACCTATGCGTATTCTAATGCATTTGACTATTTAGCAGCCATAAAAAATGAATCGCTATTGCCGGATCGATTGCGCTTATTACTCCCCTACCAAAAGGGATATGCTTTTTTTAAAACAAAAGAATTTACAAAGTCCATTACTGCTTTTAAGCAATTTATAAGCCAGACCCAGTCAATGACTGAATTGGAGACAGAGCGGAACCAAGCAGCCCTGAGAATAGCAGACGCCTATTACAGCAGTGGCCAATTTTCAAAAGCCATTTCTAGTTATGTATCCGTAGCGCGGGAGCAGCCCCAAGCAGTCCCTTATGCTTTATTCAACGAGGCTATGGCACAAGGATTAAATGGAAACACAGCAAAAAAAATAGCCTTATTGGTATCCTTTTCTACCCGTTTTCCAGGGCACAGTTATCTGCCAAAAGTCTATTTAGAATTGGGACTTAGTGAAGCAGCACAAGAAAGAAACTCAGAGGCAATCACTTATTTTGACCTTCTTATAAAGGAATTTCCCAATAGTGACCTACTGCCTCAGGCCATGCTTAGAAAAGGATTGTTACAGTTTAATTTATCACAAGCAGACGCGTCTTTAAAAACACTCCAAGACTTGGTGAATCGTTTTCCAAAATCGGCTTCTTTTTCTCAAGCTGTTTCTGCAGCCAAACGAATTTATATTGATCAGGGGCGTTTAAGTGATTACAGAAAATGGGTGGGCCAGTTTAATTTGCCCCAAGAATCTGAAGCCTCTTTAGAAAAACAGACCTATGATCAATTAAACAGGACTTTGGGATCTCTGAGTCAAGCAGAACAAATCAGCAAATTCGAACAGTATTTAAAAGATTTTCCCAATGGAGCAAATGCTTTAAGTATCAGTTATAATTTAGCGCTTTTATATACCGAGACAGCTCAAGATAGCAAAGCATTTCCGCTTTATGATATTGTTGCCAAGGCACAGTCTATACACGCAGAAGCAGCTTTAGTGGCTTATATAAAACTGCAATTAGAAAACGGCTTAGGGGAAAATCCAGAAACCCCTTTAAAACAATTGTTGTCTAGGTCACAAGACCCAGCGAACAAGGCCTATGCCTTGTCTAATCTCATGCGTTTGAGTTATGAGGACCAATCTTTAGAAGCTGCCTTAACCTATGCCCAAGAGGTTATGGCTCTTGCTGAGGTGCCAGAAGAAATAAAGCAAGACGCACAAATTATGTTGGCTAGAGGAGCAAATAATAAAGGAGATACTCAAGCGGCCATTGCAGCTTATGAATCACTTAGAGGTTCCGCTTCAGGGGCCTTGGTGGCAGAATCTTTGTATTGGCTGGCCTACTATAAAAATGCGTCGGCAAATTATGAGGCTTCCAATGAATTGGTGCTTGAACTGGCCAGTGATTATGGGTCCTTTAAGTTGTGGTCTGCTAAAGGGCTGTTGCTTATGGGAGATAATTTTTATGCTTTAGAAGATTTATTTCAGGCCCAGTATTTGTGGCAGAATGTATTAGAAAATTTTCCACAATACCCAGAATTAATTAGGGAAGCAGAAACAAAAATAGCCCAATTAGAAGACGCCAAATTAAATGATGATACAGATGCTTAAACAGAATATATACTTTTTAGGGTTCTTTTTATTGGCTTCAAACCCTCTTTTGGCTCAGGACCAAAACATTGGCACAGAGTCTGTGACTGTGGTGAAGAACTATGCGCCAGTCATTTTAATAGGGGCTAAGCCCCTTATAGCACCAATCCTGAAACAGCTTTCTTGGGACAAAAAAAGAACCCTAGTGTACCCCATTAAAGAATTTCCTGTGGCGTCTAATTTTACCCCACAGCTTGCAGCCCCAGATGCTTTGCCCTCTGAGAAAGCGCCAAAGAAATATAATACCTTAGTCCATTTAGGTTTAGGGAGTAGGAGTACGGCAGAACTTTGGGCAGACAGTCAGATAAAAAAATCTAGATACAGCCATATTGGACTGCAACTCATGCACAACAGCATGTTACAAGACCTACCTGCTGTAGATTGGGACAGCAATTTTTTTAACACCCAATTAATGGGGCGTTATCATTTTTCCAAACGTAAAAAACATTACCAGGCTGGGGCGTCGCTCCAACATATGGCCTATTCCTGGTATGGAATGCCAAGCATGCAAGGCGGAATAGCGCAGCTGTCCATAGCGGTTCCGGTATATGATTTGCAACAAAACTATTTCTCTTCTGAAATCTTTGGATCTTTTAGTCAAGACAAAGGCGCGTTGGAGTCCTTGAGTATCATGGGGGGCGATTTTAGAGATGCCACCCAATCCAACGCCCAGAAAATTAATGTTCATGGGAATGGACGCTTAATGCTTGGAGATAAACCACTGTTTTGGAATGCCAGTTACAACTTTAGGGGAGGGCAGTTTAATACCCCACCCTTGTCTTCTTTTGATCAAAGCAATGGATTGGACTACCAATTCCATAAACTGGCCTTAAATCCTGTTATTGAATTGGCTGGCGCCGATGCCTTGTTTAAGCTAGGATCAAAAATAATCTACTCCAATGGGCTAAAAATTTACCCAGATATTTATGGACAATACGCCCTTTTGACAGATTTCGTTACTGCTTTTGCCAGTCTTAGCGGAGATTTTAACTTAAATGATTACGCCTCATTTGTTATGGAGAATCCCTTTGTGTCTCCTTCCCTAGAAGTGCTTCCTTCTGACCAGCGTTATGCATTTGAATTAGGTATAAAAGGAGGGGGGTCTGCTTTTTCTTACGCCTTGTCCTGGATGGAAAACAGCACAAACAACCAGGCATTGTTTGTTCAGAATCCCAAGAATTATTTAAATACATTTGAGAAACAATTTAATTATGGCAATAGTTTTGAGGTGGTCTATGATGCAATAGATACCCAGCGCTTGGGCGTTTCTATAGCAGCTGCTCCATTGCAGGGCTTAAGCCTTTCTGGACACTACCACCGTTTTAATTATACTAGCGCATCAGCCCAAGAGGCTTGGCATTTACCCAAAGAAAGCGCGAGAATTCAGTTGGAATACGACTTTTTAACCCGATTTACATTAAATGGCTCCTGGAATTATACAGGAGTGAGGACTGCCAGGTCCAGTCAGATGGTGCAATTTGTTGTTCCTGGACCATTGCCTTCTGAAGTTTTCGAATTGCCAGGATTTCACAGATTAGACGCTCAATTGTATTATCAGGCCAATGAAAGGCTGTCTGTTTTTGTCAAAGGCAGTAACCTCACAGGCAGTACCTATGCACTCTGGTCTGGTTTTGTTGCTCCCCCGAGGATTGTAATGGCAGGAGCACAGTACCGATTTGATTTATAGGTTTTCTTTTTGACCTCAGTTCCCTATCTTTAGTTGCTTTTAGCAGTGTATTTAAATTATTAAACCAAACCCCTATAACATGACATTGTACAAATCTTTATTTTTTATTGCAATTACTGCACTAGCCGTTGGCTGTAGCCCTAAAGAGTCTGTAGACCTTTTGGTGGTGAACGCCAAAGTTTATACTGTAGATGATGCTCAAAAGACCGCTACTGCTTTTGCCGTACACCAGGGTCGTTTTGTTGCTGTAGGTGAGACAGAAACGCTCCAAAAGCAGTATAAAGCTTCAAATGTTATAGATGCCCAAGGTAAAGCCGTTACGCCCGGATTGATTGACGCCCATTGTCATTTCTACGGTTTGGGGCAAAACCAACAAGTGGTAGACTTGGTGGGGACAAAAAGTTACCAAGAAGTACTGGACAGGGTAGTGGCATTCCACGACGAGAAACCTGCAGTATTTATTAGAGGTAGGGGATGGGATCAGAATGACTGGGAAGAAAAAAAATACCCTACTAAAGATGCATTGGACGCCTTGTTTCCAGATACACCAGTTGCCTTAGAACGGGTAGACGGACATGCGTATTTAGTGAACCAGGCCGCATTGGATTTAGCTGGAATTACTATAGATACTGAGGTAGTTGGAGGGAGTATAGAAAAGGAAAACGGCACACTTATAGGGATATTGGTAGACAATCCAATGGCACTCGTAGACGCTGTTATGCCAAAGCCAACGGTACAAGATATAGTTACCGCCTTAAAAGACGCACAGCGTATTGCCTTTTCTTACGGGTTAACCACTGTAAATGACGCTGGTTTGAATAGGGATGTCATAGAAATCATAGACAGTTTACACCAAACGGGAGACCTTAAAATGAGGATTTATGCCATGGTGAGTAACAGTCCAGAAAATTTAGATTACTTCTTGCCTAAAGGTGTTATTGAGACTCCAAGACTTAGGGTGGGGAGTGTCAAAGTATATGCAGACGGAGCGCTTGGATCTAGGGGAGCTACCCTTAGGGAAGCTTATTCAGATAGAGACCACCACTTTGGTGCTATGGTCACAGGTGTTAAAGAGATTGAAGCTTTGGCCAAAAGAATTGCAGCCACTGATTATCAGATGAATACCCATGCTATTGGAGACTCTGCAAACATTGTAGTACTTCGTGCCTATGCAGAGGCACTAGTAGGAACTACTGACAAGCGGTGGAAAGTAGAACACGCTCAAATTATCAGTCCTCAAGATTTTGATTATTTTAATGGGGGGATTATCCCATCAGTACAACCCACACATGCAACCTCAGACATGTACTGGGCAGAAGACCGTCTGGGTTCAAAACGAATGGCAGGGGCTTACGCTTTTAAGACTTTGTTAGACAAGGCTGGAACAATAGCTCTTGGTACAGATTTTCCTGTAGAGCAGGTTAGCCCTTTCTTGACTTTTTTAGCAGCAACAGCCAGGCAAGATACTTCGGGTTATCCTGAGGGTAGTTTTCAGATTCAAGATGGCTTGACTAGAGAAGAAACTTTAAAAGGGATGACCTTGTGGGCGGCTTATTCGAATTTTCAAGAAGCAGAACGCGGGAGTATTTCAGTAGGTAAAATGGCAGATTTTGTCTTGTACCAGCAAGATATGATGGAAGTGCCTTTAATCGAAGTCCCTAATACGCAAGTTTACAGGACCTATGTGGGAGGAGAATTGGTGCACGAATAAATTGGCTTACTTATAGCTATAAAAAAAGGCGCTTTTAAAGCGCCTTTTTTTATTGTTAGATAGGATGCTACTGCATTGAAATGGGTAAGTGAACCCTTGTGGTGTTCCAGCCCATTGACAATTGTAGGTTGTCATTTTCCTCATGGAATACCATGCTAAAATACTCTAAAGCCTCTGAATCTTCACTGACAATGGCTTTAACCCTTAAAACGTCTGCTTTTTCGTCATAAGAGTAAGACCCCCATTGATTGAGATTGCTATTTAAAATGATGGTCCAGCTATTTTCACCAGGAATAGTAAACAATGCATAGGTACCTGCTTTCACGTTTTCACCACCAAACACTACATCTTGGTAGAAAGTAATTTCAGAGGCTTCGTTGGCACCTGTTCTCCAAACAGCGCCATTAGGTGCTAAGGTACTTAACGACCTACTTTTCAGTTGAGGTCTGTTGTAAATAACCCTCATTTTTTTGTTGGCGTCCATGTGTTTCGCAGGAAACCAGGCAATGTCCATAGGGCTTGCGTCTAATTTCCCAAAGTCTTGAGCACTTAGGTTGCTGCTCCATAGGAGACTAAAAAGGCAAAGGCTGTAAAATAAGTTTGTTTTCATAATGAGTGTTTTATTGGTGTTTACTTTTTTGTATTAAAATTTAGGATACTAAGTTCCGCATTTAAAACGAATATTGAAAGCGCAGCTTTCAAATGTAAGTTCACTAAGCTGTTATAAGCTTATTTGCTATCTATTTTATGCTAATTGATCTATTAAAGTAATAAATTGTAATTAAATATATCTTTTTGGTTTTATAAATTAATGTTTTTGTTCATTTTTGTTGTCTCATTAAATAAATAACAATTATGTGTGGTATTGTATGTGCCTTTGATTTAAAACAAACTGCTGGAGATTTAAGGCCTCAGTTGTTAGAAATGTCTAAAAAAATTCGTCACAGAGGTCCGGATTGGAGTGGTATTTATGACCATGAGAATGCGATTATGGCCCATGAACGATTGGCTATTGTAGATCCAGCTTCTGGAAAGCAGCCACTGCTCAATGCAGACGGTTCTTTGGTATTGGCAGCCAATGGAGAGATATACAACCACCGTGAGTTAAGGGCTCAATTTGAGGGCAAATACGATTTTAAAACACAGTCCGATTGTGAAGTTATTTTGGCACTCTACCAAGAAAAAGGAGTGTCTTTCCTAGATGAGTTGAATGGAATTTTTGGCTTTGCGATTTACGACGCACAAAAAGATGAATATTTTATTGCCAGGGATCATATGGGGATTATCCCATTGTATATTGGATGGGATATTCACGGCACCTTTTATGTGGCTTCTGAATTAAAAGCATTGGAAGGGGTGTGCTCTAAAATAGCATTATTCCCTCCAGGTCATTATATGCATTCCAGTGATGGTGAAATGGTCAGGTGGTACGAAAGAGAATGGATGGACTATGAGGCAGTAAAGGACAATGAAACCAGTATTCAGGAGATTAAAGATGCTTTGGAAGCGGCGGTGCACAGACAGCTCATGTCTGACGTTCCTTATGGAGTGCTTTTATCTGGGGGTTTAGACTCTTCAGTGACGTCTGCGATAGCCAAAAAATACGCCCAAAAAAGGATTGAGTCGGGAGATACTACAGACGCTTGGTGGCCTCAATTACACTCTTTCTCTGTAGGCTTAGAAGGCTCTCCAGATTTAGCAGCAGCAAGGAAAGTGGCCGATCATATTGGTACGGTACACCATGAAATAAAGTTTACCATCCAAGAGGGTTTAGATGCTATTAAGGATGTGATTTACAACTTAGAAACCTATGATATTACCACCATTAGAGCTTCTACGCCTATGTATCTTATGGCTAGGGTGATTAAATCTATGGGTATTAAAATGGTGTTGTCTGGCGAGGGCGCCGACGAGCTTTTTGGTGGGTACCTTTACTTTCATAAGGCGCCGTCTGCTAAAGATTTTCACGAGGAAACCGTTCGTAAATTAGACAAACTTCATATGTATGACTGCCTTCGTGCCAATAAATCATTGGCTGCTTGGGGAATTGAAGGAAGGGTGCCATTCTTGGATAAAGAATTCATGGATGTGGCCATGAGAATTAACCCAAAAGACAAAATGATTAATGGGGAGCGCATGGAGAAATGGGTGCTGCGTAAGGCTTTTGAAGCATATTTGCCAGAATCTGTTGCCTGGCGTCAAAAAGAACAATTTTCTGATGGTGTTGGATACGATTGGATAGACACCCTAAAAGAAGTTGTTGCAGAAGCTGTTACGGACGAGCAGTTGGCCAACGCGTCTTATAGGTTCCCATTGCAAACCCCTACATCTAAAGAAGAATTTTATTACAGGTCTATATTTGAGTCTCATTTCCCCTCAGATGCTGCGGCGCTTTGCGTTCCATCTGTTCCGTCTGTTGCTTGTAGCACACCTATAGCATTGGAATGGGATGAAGCGTTTAAAAACATGAATGATCCTTCAGGTAGGGCAGTGGCCAAAGTGCACTCAGATGCCTACAGTAAATAAATTTATTTAAACAATGGTTCGGGAGTTATTTCTGATATTAAAGCCTTTCATAACGAAGGGCTTTTTTGTTCTCTATATTTGTTTTAAACCCTTCATTTTCCACAATAATTGTTAATAACTTAGGGGCTTCTAAACCATATTAAACCCCCATTTGATAGGCTATTGGTTATATTTGTAGGATTGCTTAATAAATAAACAAATAACGCTTAGGATTTATGAGTGAAGAACTTGAAAAAAAGAATTATTCCGCAGATAGTATTCAGGCCCTAGAGGGTATGGAGCATGTTAGAATGCGTCCTTCCATGTATATTGGAGATGTAGGGACTAGGGGGTTGCACCACTTGGTTTATGAGGTAGTAGACAACTCTATTGATGAGGCTATGGGAGGTCACTGTGACACTATTACCATAGATATAAATGAAGACAATTCCATTTCTGTCACAGATAACGGTAGGGGTATTCCTGTAGGAATGCACAAAAAAGAAGGGGTTTCTGCCTTACAGGTGGTGATGACCAAGATTGGTGCTGGAGGAAAATTTGACAAAGATTCTTATAAAGTCTCTGGAGGTCTTCACGGTGTGGGGGTCTCTTGTGTGAACGCACTTTCTGTAAAGCTGCAAGCCACAGTTTATGTAGATGGTAAGATTTGGGAACAAGAATACGAAAGAGGTAAAGCTGTTTATCCTGTAAGGTCTATTGGAGAAACTGACAAGAGTGGGACTACCGTGACTTTCTGGCCAGACCCAACCATTTTTACCCAAACGGTTGAGTACAGTTATGAGACGCTTTCTAATAGAATGCGTGAGTTGTCTTACTTAAACAAAGGGGTTAAGCTAACGATCACAGATAAGAGACAAAAAGAAGAAGATGGTTCTTTTGTGAGCGAAGTATTTTATTCGGATGAAGGACTTAAAGAATTTATTAAATTTTTGGACGGAAATAGAGAGCAACTGATTAAAAACGTCATTTCTATAGAAGGAGAAAAAAATGGGATTCCTGTAGAGGTAGCCATGGTTTACAATACTTCTTATACAGAAAACCTTCATTCTTATGTGAACAACATTAATACCCATGAGGGTGGAACACACCTCTCAGGATTTAGAAGGGGTTTAACCACTACTTTAAAGAAATATGCTGACGCTTCTGGTTTGTTGGACAAGCTAAAATTTGAAATTTCTGGAGACGACTTTCGCGAAGGGCTCACAGCTATTATTTCAGTTAAAGTAGCGGAACCTCAATTTGAAGGACAAACCAAGACCAAACTAGGGAATAGAGAAGTGTCTGCTGCAGTGAGTCAGGCGGTCTCTGAAATGTTGGCTAATTATCTGGAGGAGAATCCAGACGACGCCAAAATCATTGTTCAAAAAGTAGTTCTAGCCGCTCAAGCAAGACATGCTGCAAATAAAGCCAGAGAAATGGTGCAGCGTAAGACGGTGATGAGTATTGGCGGCTTACCTGGTAAACTATCAGATTGTTCAGAACAAGATCCAAGTTTGTGTGAGGTATTCCTAGTAGAGGGAGACTCCGCAGGTGGAACGGCCAAACAAGGACGTGACAGGAATTTCCAAGCAATTTTACCTTTAAGAGGTAAAATTTTGAATGTGGAAAAAGCCATGCAACACAGGGTGTTTGACAACGAAGAAATCAAAAATATTTATACTGCTTTAGGGGTTTCTATTGGGACAGAAGAAGATTCTAAGGCCCTTAACTTGGATAAATTAAGGTATCATAAAGTAGTTATCATGTGTGATGCAGACGTAGATGGAAGCCACATTGAGACCCTAATCTTAACATTCTTTTTCCGTTATATGAGGGAGCTCATAGATGGAGGGCATGTATATATTGCCACCCCACCGCTATATTTGGTGAAAAAAGGCGCTAAAAAGCGTTATGCTTGGAACGACAAAGAGCGTGATGCTATAGCTGAGGAGTTTAACGGCTCGGTAAGTATCCAACGATACAAGGGTCTTGGAGAAATGAATGCGGAGCAATTGTGGGACACTACTATGAATCCGGAATTCAGAACATTAAGACAGATTACCATAGACAATGCCACGGAGACGGATAGGACTTTCTCTATGCTAATGGGAGACGAAGTACCGCCTAGAAAAGAATTTATCGAGAAAAATGCTGTGTATGCTAATATTGACGCATAATCAGAAAAATTATAAACATATAAATTAGAATTAGAATGAAGATTACAGTGGTAGGAGCAGGTGCTGTTGGTGCAAGTTGCGCAGAGTATATTGCTATAAAAGATTTTGCCTCAGAAGTAGTGTTGGTAGATATTAAGGAAGGTTATGCAGAAGGGAAGGCGATGGATTTAATGCAAACGGCTTCTTTGAATGGTTTTGACACAAAAATTACAGGAACGACTGGTGATTATAGCAAAACAGCTGGGAGTCATTTAGCGATCATTACCTCTGGTATTCCAAGAAAACCCGGAATGACAAGAGAAGAACTTATTGGTATTAATGCTGGGATTGTGAAGACTGTGGCCCAAAGCATTTTGGCACATTCTCCAGAGGTTATTATTATGGTAGTGAGTAATCCAATGGATACGATGACTTACCTGGTTCATAAAGCAACAGGATTACCAAAACATAGAATAATAGGTATGGGTGGTGCTTTAGATAGCGCCAGATTTAAGTATCGTTTGGCAGAGGCTGTAGGAGCACCTATATCAGATATTGATGGAATGGTTATTGGAGGTCACTCAGACACTGGAATGGTGCCATTGAGCAGATTGGCTACAAGAAACTCTGTGCCTGTGTCTAATTTTGTAAGTGGAGCGCGTTTGGATCAAGTTGTAGAAGATACCAAAGTTGGTGGAGCAACCTTGACTAAATTGCTAGGTACTTCTGCTTGGTATGCTCCAGGAGCTGCTGTGTCTGCTATGGCACAGGCCATAGTGTGTGATCAGAAAAAAATGTTCCCTTGTTCTACCTTTTTAGAAGGAGAGTACGGTTTGTCTGACATCTGTATTGGTGTACCGGTAATCTTAGGTGTAAATGGTATTGAAGAAATTGTTACAATTCCATTAAACGACCAAGAGAAAGCCAAGTTGGCAGAGAGTGCAGAGGGGGTAAGAAAAACAAACAGTCTTTTAGACGTATAATAATCACAACTGGTATATAAGCGCCACCGCAGGAGGCGCTTACTAATTTTGTGATTTAAAACAAATTATTGTCAGTTCCTATTGGAAATGATATATTTGCACGCAAATTATATACCAAATAATAATTCATTGAACTAATGCAAAATAAAGGACTTATAAAGCTATTTGCTTTTTTATTCGGGATAGTGAGTATTTACCAGCTATCTTTTACCTTCATTACCAGTAAGGTAGAACAAGATTCAGTAGCTTTCGCTGCCGCTAAGATTGCAGACACTGACGCAGATTATCTCGCAAAAAGAGGGTCAGAAGAAACCGCTTTCTTAGATTCTGTAAGTAACAATCCAATCTTTGGATTTACCAGCTATGCAGACGCAAAGAAAAAAGAATTAAACAAAGGATTAGACCTTAAAGGAGGGATTAATGTGACTTTGCAGATTTCTGTAAAAGACATATTAAAAGGATTGGCTAACAATTCTAAGAATCCTGTTTTCAATAAGGCTTTAGCAGATGCAGATAATGCGTCTAAAAGTAGTGACGACACTTACTTAAACTTATTCTTTGAGTCATTTGACGCCATTAAAGGAGACACTAAGTTAGCAGATCCTTCTATTTTTGCAAACAAAGCCCTTTCTGACGCGATTAATTTTCAAATGTCAGATGATGAGGTTAGGCCTATTCTAAGCCAAAAAATTGATGAGTCTATCGTTTCTGCTTTTGAAGTATTGAGAGAGCGTATCGATGGTTTTGGGGTGACACAACCAAATATTCAGAGAGAAGGTAATTCAGGAAGAATTCTGGTTGAATTGCCAGGAGCTAAAGACATCGCTAGAGCACAAGATTTACTATCTAGCACCGCACAATTGGAATTTTGGGAAACATACCCACCGAACAACCAAGATATTGCTTCTTTCTTTGTAGCTGCTAACGAGCGCTTAAAGTCACTAGTAGTGACTGAAAAAGAAACACAAAAGCCTGCTTCAGAGATTGATTCTTTGTTGGCAGACGTTGCACAAGATTCATTGGCTAACCAACAAAATCCATTAATTGACTTAATTAGAGGTCAAGGTCAAGGATACGAAACGTTTAAGTTTTCAGTAAGAGATACTGCTACGGTAGGGGCTTATTTAAGAATGAAAGAAATTCGCAGACTCATTCCAGCTTCTTTAGCTAATGTAAAGTTTGTATGGGAGCGTCCTTCTGCCAATTCTGAGGTTGTAGGTTTATACGCCTTAAAATCTAACAGAGACAATACTCCTAGAATTAGTGGAGATGTGGTGAGTGATGCTAGAGATGATTTTGACCAATTTAGCCGTCCTGCAGTATCTATGACTATGAATACTAAAGGGGCCAAAGAGTGGGAAAAATTAACCGGAGACGCATTTAACAACCAAACAGGTATTGCGATTGTTTTAGACAACAAAGTATACACTGCACCAGGCGTTTCTTCAGGTCCTATCTCAGGAGGTCGTTCTGAAATTACAGGGTCATTTACTGTGAATGAAACCAAAGATATATCTAACGTTTTACGTGCAGGTAAACTACCCGCTTCTGCTGAAATTATTCAATCTGAAATTGTAGGTCCATCACTAGGTCAAGAAGCTATTGATAGTGGGTTCAACTCTTTTTCTTTGGCCATGGTATTGGTATTGCTATGGATGATTTTATACTACGGTAGAGCAGGTCTTTTTGCAGACATTGCCCTATTGTTAAATATCGTACTTATTTTTGGTGTATTAGTGAGTTTAAATGCGGTATTAACCCTTCCAGGAATTGCTGGTATTGTATTGACTATTGGTATGTCTGTAGATGCAAACGTACTGATCTTTGAACGTATTAAAGAAGAATTGGCTAAAGGGAAAGGAAAAGCTATTGCTATTGCAGACGGATTCAGCAATGCCTTGTCTTCGATTTTAGATGCTAACATTACTACAGGACTTACAGCGATCATATTATTTGTATTTGGTTCAGGTCCTATTAAAGGATTTGCAACTACTTTATTAATAGGTATTATCACTTCTTTATTCACAGCGATTTTTATCACTAGATTATTGATTGATGGGTACACGGCTAAAAAGTCTGCATCTTTAGACTTCAATACGGCCATTACTAAGAATTTATTCAAGCAGCCTAATATAAACTTCCTAGGAAAGAGAACCATAGCTTACGCTGTGTCTGGTGCTTTTGTTTTGGTGTCTTTAGGTTCATTATTTACACAAGGCTTACAACAAGGCGTAGATTTTATTGGAGGCCGTTCTTATACGGTTCGTTTTGAACAAGCGGTGAACCCCTCTGAATTATCTTCTGAATTGTCAGATGTGTTTGGAACAGGAACCAATGTGAAGACATACGGAGAAGACAATCAAGTAAAAATCACTACAGCTTATAAAGTAGACGTTGAAGGAATTGAAGTAGACAATGAGATTCAAAATTCATTATACACTTCACTTCAGAAATATTTACCTGCTGGAACCAGCTATGAAGATTTTATTGTTGGAGATGGTAGCGGAACGGTGGGTATTATGCAGTCTTCTAAAGTTGGACCAACGATCGCAGATGATATTAAAAACAACGCTTTCTTAGCGATCTTAGGATCTTTATTGGTTGTATTCTTATACATCTTATTGAGGTTTAGAAAATGGCAGTTCTCATTGGGTGCTGTTATAGCGGTATTTCACGATGTGTTAATCGTTTTGGGTATTTTCTCTTTATTAGGAAAGTATATGCCATTCAATATGGAAATTGATCAGGCATTCATTGCGGCCATTCTTACCGTAATTGGATATTCATTAAATGACACGGTGGTTGTATTTGACCGTATTCGTGAAATTATAGCAGAAAAAGGATGGAAGTCTGGTGAAAACACCAACTTGGCCTTGAACAGTACACTAAGCCGTACTTTAAATACCTCTTTAACTACTTTAGTGGTATTGTTGTCTATCTTCATCTTTGGAGGTGAGTCGCTTAGAGGGTTTATGTTTGCTATGATTATTGGGGTGTTAGTGGGAACCTACTCATCACTCTTTATTGCAACACCAATTATGTTTGACTTCTTAAAGAAGAAGGTTCAATCAGGAAAATAATTTGAACTTAGGTTCAATGCAAAAAAAAGGCGGCCATTTGGCCGCCTTTTTTTTAGATTATCTTAGCAACACTTCCTTGGGGTGTTTTGTAAAGTACTATTCGTTTGGCTTTCTTAAACTCGTGTTCCTCTATATGAGACACCAAAACAATGGCAGTGTTTGTTTGCTTGGCTATAGTGTCTACTAATTGTATGTATTGCTTACTTTGAGTGGAATCTAGTCCACTAGTAGGTTCATCTAAAATAAGTAATGCAGGAAATTTTATCATGGCCCTTAAAGTCATTACCATTCCTTTTTGTCCTTCAGACAATGCATGGAAAGGCATTTTATCTATAGCAGAAAGTCCAACCACCTTTAGCCATAATCTGGCTTTTTGAGTCATTTCTTCAGAAGGCACACTGTATAAACCCACTTGGTCTAATACCCCTCCTAATATCATTTCTATTGCGCTATGTGTGCCAGGAAACATTTGAACCATAGATGGAGCGTAGTAGCCCAGTTGTTTCTTAATTTCCCAAACACTTTCTCCACTTCCTTTTTTGTGGCCAAACAGCCACAAGTCTTGGCCGAATCCCTTTGGATTGTCTCCGGTTATCAAGGAGAGTAGGGTTGTTTTTCCCGACCCATTTTCTCCTTTTAACTGCCAGAAATCACCACTTTTAATGGTCCAGTTTATTTTGTGTAATACCTTTTTATTGCCATAGGAAACCTCGACATTCTCAAGTCTAACTAGTATTTCTGGGACTTTTTTCTTTAAATTATTTTTTTGAAAAATACGCCAAAGCTTTTGATCAGAATTTGTAAGTTCTGTTAAGAATAATTCATTTTGAACGCCTAAAGCTGAATCGTATTCTATATAAGATTTTTGACTAATGAATTTAGGGATCCATTGTTCATTTGAAGTGACTACCACAAGATTGATTTGACCACAGATTCGATCTAGTTCTTCTTCTATAGAGCGCCTGTTGGTTGCGTCTAAATGAGCCATTGGGTTAATTAGCACAATGGTTTCTTTTTGTTGACTCAGGATATGCTTGAAAAATGCCATGCCTTGTTGGCCACTAGACATTCGCTCTAGCGATTGACCATAAGAGTCTGTAAACCATTTTAAATCATGGATACGTTCTTCTAAAATAAGTGCTTCAATGGCTTTTTTAGAAAACCATGAGGCTTTTTTTGTTTTAGGATAGACTTCTTTGAGATACCTATAGACCCGATCCTCATTAATGTGATTTCCTATGAAAAGATGGAGATGCGAAGGCATCTGATTTTATTTTTTTACTGGGCGCAGCATATAATATGCACCTATGAGTATAAAGGGAATACTGAGCCATTGTCCCGTACTTAACAAGCCCAGACTTTCCTCAAATCCTCCTTGACTTTTCTTTACGTACTCTACAAAAAACCTGGTGGCCCATAGTAGGATAAAGAATAGACCAAAAAGGTACCCTACTTTATCTTTTTTAGCAGTATTCCAAAATATATAGTACAATAAAATAAAAATTGCTAAATAGGCAATCCCTTCATAAAGCTGAGCAGGGTGTCTAAATGGAATGGCTTCTAAGTATGCGGCAAAGTCTGGATTTGTTTCAATCATAGCATAGGCAGCCTCTGGGGTGCGCTCTCCTGTAATCCCCATAGCTTTATAGGCAGACATGTCTTCAGAATCTCGGATGAATTTAGTGGCAAAAATAAAGTCGCCACTAACTATTTTACCGTTTATTTCAGAGTTGAAAAAATTCCCTAGTCTAATACAGAAAGCACCAAGCGATACAGGTACCACCAGCCTGTCAAACAGCGAAAGCAATTTGAATTCCGGATTCTTTTTTATGTAGAGCATCATCCCTAGGATAATACCAATAGCTGCTCCATGACTCGCTAAACCTGCAAATCCTGTGAATTCATATCCTCTGATAAGACCAAATAATGCTCCTTTGCTGCTTTCTCTGATCGGTAATAATATTTCTAATAAATGGTCTTGATAATAGGCCCAATCATAGAAAAAAACATGTCCTAATCTAGCGCCAAGCATAGTAGATAAGACCGCATGAATGAAAAGGGAATCTAATTGCTCTAAGGTTTTTTTCTCAGACAAAAAGATCTTTTTCATTAAGTACCAGCCTAATGCGAAGGCAATAATCCAAAGTAAGTTGTAGTATTTTATCTGTAATCCCCCTAGGTTAAATAAGGTTTCATTTGGGTTCCATATAATTCCTAAAATATGCATGCTTATAAAGTTTATGCTAAGATAGCAAAATAGATGGCTTTATTCGTTCAATTTATTTTTAGGGCACTGGGTCATGTCCATGACCTCCCCAAGGATTGCAGCTCAAAATTCTTTTGGTAGACAGCCATGCTCCTTTAAAAAGCCCATATTTTTGGAAAGCCTCTAAACTATAGCTAGAGCAGGTAGGGGTGTACCTACAGCTGGGTGGCGTAAGTGGTGAAATGAAGTTTTGGTAAAACCGAATCAGGAGGACAAAAGGTAAAATAAGAAATTTTTTCAAACGCAGTTGTTTTCGTTTATTCGGTTTACATGAATGGTTGCAATTGGTTTTTTTACTGTGCGCCCGTCGTATTTTATTAAATGCTATGACAAGCTAAAGGTGGTTCCCTCTGCACCGTCCTTTAACTGAATGCCTAGAGCCAATAATTGGTTTCTAATCGCATCTGAAGTAGCAAAGTCTTTATTGTCTCTAGCTTCTTTTCTCAGTTTAATAAGCATTTCTACTAATGCAGGGGTTTGGCTGTTTGTAGCCATTTCCACGCCTTCTTTTAAGCCTAAAACATCCAATACAAAAGCCTTTAATAAAGCAGTAAAATGTGCTTTATCTGCTTGGCTTATTTGGTGATTTCCTTCCTTTAATAAATTAATTTCTTTGACCCCTTCAAATAAGTGGGCAATGAGTATGGGTGTGTTAAAGTCATCATTCATAGCAGAATAACACTTGTCTTCCCAGCTTTTTAAGTCAAAATCTGTATGGTTTCCCACGACTACACTGTCTAGTTGCTTAAAAGCCTCCATTAAGCGAGCATGTCCCTTTTCAGAGGCCAATAAAGCTTCATTACTCAAGTCTAAAATACTGGTGTAATGTGCTTGCATCATGAAAAATCGTAATACAGATGCAGTGAAAGGTTTTGAGAGTATATTGTTTTCCCCACTAAAGATCTCTCCCGGTAAAATATTATTATCGGTAGATTTAGACATCTTTTTGCCATTTAGAGTGAGCATATTGGCATGCATCCAATATTTTACTGGAGATACCCCATTGGTAGCTTCTGCTTGGGCAATTTCACATTCGTGGTGTGGGAATTTTAAATCCATCCCTCCCCCGTGAATATCAAAGGTTTTTCCTAAATATTTTGTGCTCATCGCAGTACATTCAAGGTGCCATCCTGGGAAACCGTCGCCCCATTTAGAAGGCCATCTCATGATGTGTTGTGGCTCTGCTTTTTTCCAAAGGGCAAAATCTTGGGGAGATTTTTTTTCGTCTTGAGCTGTTAGACTTCTGGTGTTGGCCAACATGTCTTCTAGTTTCCTGCCACTTAGTTTACCGTAATCATTGGTTTCGTTAAATTTTTGAACATCAAAGTAAACAGATCCATTGACATGGTACGCATAGCCTTTGGCTATAATTTCATCAATAATCTGTATTTGTTCAATGATGTGCCCAGTAGCCGTGGGTTCAATACTCGGTGGTAATAAGTTGAATTGCGTCAAGATATTATGAAAGTCAACTGTGTATTTTTGCACCACTTCCATAGGTTCAATCTGTTCTAATCGGGCCTTCTTTGCAATTTTGTCTTCGCCTTCCTCTGCGTCATTTTCTAAGTGCCCAGCATCTGTAATGTTTCTGACATACCTCACTTTAAACCCCAAATGCTTGAGGTATCTAAAAATCATGTCAAACGACATAAAGGTCCTACAATTTCCAAGGTGTACTTGAGAATAGACGGTTGGTCCACATACATACATCCCTACATAACCCGCTGTAATAGGGGTAAATATCTCTTTTTTTCCACTCAGGGAATTGTATATTTTTAAGGTGTTGTTTTGTGGTGCAGACATGCTTTTTTAGACTAGAAATTAACCGGAAGATTTAGGAAATTTATGAATTCTTTTCTGGTAGCAGCTTCTTTAAAAGCACCTCCGTACTCTGCTGTAACGGTACTAGAATCTATATCTCTAATCCCTCTAGAGTTTACACACAGGTGTTTTGCATCTATGACGCAAGCCACATCTTGTGTGCCGAGTACTTTTTGTAATTCCCTGACAATTTGTATGGTCAAACGCTCTTGAACTTGGGGTCTTTTGGCAAAATAATCTACAATTCGATTCATTTTTGACAATCCCACTACGGTTCCTTTGGAGATATAAGCCACATGTGCTTTACCAACAATAGGGAGCAAATGGTGCTCGCAAGTAGAGTAGAGGGTAATATTTTTTTCAACAAGCATTTCTCCATACTTGTATTTATTACTAAAAGTAGAGGCTTTTGGTCTTTTGTTTGGATGCAAGCCACCAAATATTTCATTGACAAACATTTTAGCCACCCTATTTGGTGTGCCTTTTAGACTGTCGTCTGTTAGGTCTAAACCTAGGGTGTTTAATATGGCAGTTACATGGCCTTTAATATTTTCAATTTTGGCCTCATCTGAGAGGTCAAAAGCATCTGATCTTAGCGGAGTATTTTCTGCTGCAGACAGGTGGTCCATAGAAAGGTCTTCTTGGGCCTCCATAGCGTTTTGGTCTATTTTCATTCTAAATTTAGTACGTTTCTGATGCAAATATAGGGCAATTCTACCGGGATTTATAGCTTTTTTGACTTAGAAGAACAGCGTATAAGTCATGCTAGCAATATTTCTGCGTGTTTCCATTTGAAAAGCCGTGCCTTCAGGAAAATTTAGAGGAGAAACTGACTGGCTTTGTTCCCATTGACTGTAAGCAAAATCAATTCTTCCTCCATTGAAAACCCATCCCAATCCAGAACTTGTATTAATGGTGTTAACGGTATTGTTTACAAAAGGACTGTTTTGGGCACTATAGCCCACTCTAAAAGACCATCTTGAAAGATTAAATTCTCCTCCAATGTTTAAACTATTGACTGTGCCAAGGTCATTGTTGGCAGCACTATTTAAATTACTGAAATAAGGATCGTTAAGGGGTCTAAATCTTGCAGTGGAGAAATCTTGTTGGCTATAGTCTACACTAATTAAACCTCTTTTGCCCACTACCAAGGCTCCACTAAGCGTTATTTTTGAAGGAATCGTGATCCTGTAATCTTCAAATAGGTTGATCTGGTTTTGGTCAATGAATTCAATATCTACGTCTTCCAAATTGCTCCCAATTTGTTGGTGTGTTTTTTCAGATAAGGTATACCAAGTTGGGGTTTTATAACTCACTCCAAGTCTCAAAAATTGAGAAACTCTGGCTATGGCACCTAGACTTAGGGCAACACCATTTCCGTCTGTTCTTATAAAATTGTCAAAATCTATGTATTGTATGGGACTATTTGCACTGTATCCATCTTCATTTATCCTTCCTTGTTTTTCGAAAACCAAGTTTTGAAATTCAAGTCCAGCTCCCAAAAATAAGAAGTCTTTGTATTGTGCCGCTGTGGTAGCAACAAATTTACTATTTCTTCCTTTGGTTTGAATATGATGGTTCTGGCGTACTTGCTGGTATAGGGCATTGGATACATAGCTGCTGATACTGTTATTGTCTAGTTCAGCTGGGTCTAACACGCCACTGTAATAACCTAAAAATGCTTGTTGCGCTGCATATCCAATTTGTGAACCAATATTGAGATAGGCTTCTTCTAGTAGTTCACCGTCTAACTTTAGAATGTCACCAAAAGGGGTGCCGTTGGCGTAATGAAGAAAGTATTGGTCTAGACCGTTGGATGTATTTCCTTTTGCATTTACCCTTGATTTGTATTGGTTGCTATTGTCTGAGTTTAAGGCCAAACTGATTTTTTTCCAAGGGCTGTTTTTACTGTTGTCGTACACAAAAACAATACCTGCTTGGTTAAAACCCAAATGGCCTTTATTGGCTTGGGTATTTGTCGCATTTAATTGGGTGTTGTTTTCTGTCTGAAAATGAGAGAGTCCAAAGCCCATTTGACTGTGCTTGAATACGGCAGCCCCTGCAGGATTAATCGCAAGCGCAGAGAAATCTCCCCCTAGGGCCCCAAAAGCACCAGCCATGGCTTGGAATCTTGCTGTTCCTGTCCTTTGCTCTAGTCCAAACAATGGAAGGTCCTGAATTTGTTGTGCATAGGTCAATAAGCCTGTGGCTAAAAAGACCCCTAATAATACTTTTTTCATTTATTGTAAATGCTATTTAATTTCTCCTTCCACTAGATTTGCTGCTAGAAGAAGACCTGCTAGAAGAACTGGATCGGTTACTGCTACTGCTCCTTACATTATTAGAAGATCTTACAGCAGGAGCGCTGTTAGTGTTGCTAGAGCGATTAATGCTAGATCTTTTTACAGGACTACTTTGGGTATTATAGCTCCTTCTAATAGGACTTACATTTCTAACACTATTTGTGCCAGTGCTTCTTGTAGCATTGCTATTAAAATTACTCGTTCTAGGCGCTAGATTTCTGTACAGTTGGTTGTTAGGACTCTGAATACTTCTCACAGTGTTGCTCCTTGTTGCGCGAGGTGTTCTTACAATACTGTTGTTTCTTATTGCGTTAGAAGTGTTGTAAGTACGGTCCCTAAGGTTGTTAGATAAATTATTAGCAGAGACCATTCTCGTGTTTCCATTAGAGGACACAGTTCTTGTATTAGAAGTTGTTCTTCCAATATTGTTTCTAAGTCCGTTGTTAGAAGTTACTATTCCATCAATAGACCGATTATTGTTTTTGTAAGCGTCTATTACCCTGCTGTTGTCAGTGGTTCTGAGATAATTCCTCAACCCACTCACACTTAAAGTATTTTTTCTGAGGGCATAGCTGCTATTGCTTCTTTGGGTCTGGTTGTTTTTGCCTCTTCTGGTCGCATTTACCGCAACATTAGTTCTGTATGGACTCCTGTTGAATTGGTTGCTTCTACCAAATCCATTGACTCTAGCATAGTTGTAAGGTCCGTAAAATGCCACTGGGTTTTGAAAACCCCATCCGTTCCATCCCCATCTGTTCCAACTGTTCCAGCCCATATTGTTCCAATTGTTAAAGCCCCAGCCCCAAGGGTTTCCACCCCAGTTATTAAAGCCCCAGCCCCATTGATCAAATCCCCAAGGGTTCATGCCCCATTGGTTAAATCTCCAGTTTCTCCAAGGGCGAAATCTTATGTTACTCATATTGGCAAAAGAGGAGAAATAAAGCCCTTGCATGCCCATAGGAACTATCCCTGGATTGCCAAAAAATGGATCTCCTGGATAAAAATGATCAAACCAAGGATTGTTGTGAATTTGAATGGTCACTGCAGACGGGCTGCTTCCCCAACCCGCTTGAGCATTATTTTGACCCGAAGACACTTGATTGTTTTGGGGTTGGTATCCCTGACTTTCGTCATAGTTTTCATTGTATTCTCCAGAATTGTATTGGTCTGCAGAAGTGAAATTGTCTTCTTCTAATAAGGAGGCGTAAGTGTTGGCGCGATCTGAAAAATAAGACCCAAATTCATTTGGGTTTTCGTTCACCAACGGAACAGCTGTTTCAGTAGCAGCCACTGTTCTTACTACTCCATTGGGATTGCTATAAATCCCATCTTGTGCATAATAAGATGCTTGGGTGAAACTTCCACATGAAGTCAAAAACAAGCTTACTGTTATTAGTAATCCTAAAGATCTAAAACCGGAAGTAAATGTTTGTGTTTTCATATGGCTATAATTTAATTGTTATGCTCTTTAAAAATAGTTAGTTTTGTGCCAAAGTGCCAGACTAGTAAAATGGTTTTAAAAGGCGTAGTACTGAGAATTATATACTAACTATAGGCTAAATTACAAGATTTGTGCCAAACTCTAAGTTATGAGTAAAAATTTAACCAAAAGAAGTGAAGACTACTCTAAGTGGTATAACGAATTAGTAGGAAAAGCAGACCTTGCAGAGAATTCTGGCGTAAGAGGTTGTATGGTTATAAAACCATACGGATATGCCATTTGGGAAAAAATGCAGGCCGCTTTAGATCATATGTTTAAAGAAACGGGCCATGAGAATGCCTATTTCCCCCTGTTCATTCCCAAGTCATATTTTAGTAAAGAGGCAAGCCATGTAGATGGTTTTGCTAAAGAATGTGCTGTAGTAACCCATTACAGGCTTAAAAATGCAGAAGATGGGAGTGGTGTAATTGTTGATCCTGATGCTAAATTAGAAGAAGAATTAATTGTCAGACCTACTTCAGAAACCATCATTTGGGATACCTATAGAAAGTGGATACAATCATATAGAGACCTTCCCTTGCTAATTAATCAGTGGGCCAATGTAGTTCGCTGGGAAATGAGAACGCGTTTGTTTTTGAGAACATCAGAGTTTTTGTGGCAAGAAGGACATACCGCTCATGCTACCAAAGAAGAGGCTATTGCTGAGGCTGAGCAAATGATGGAGGTGTACGCTACATTTGCACAGGAATTTATGGCGGTTCCTGTGATTAAAGGATTAAAAACGGAGTCTGAACGTTTTGCTGGTGCCTTAGAAACCTATTGTATTGAAGCCATGATGCAAGATGGAAAAGCATTACAGGCAGGTACGTCTCACTTTTTAGGACAAAATTTCGCCAAGGCTTTTGATGTGACCTACGCAACAAAAGAAGGAAAACAAGCGCATGTATGGGCCACTTCATGGGGAGTTTCTACCCGACTAATGGGTGCACTTATTATGACCCATTCAGACGACAACGGATTGGTATTACCCCCAAAATTAGCCCCCATACAAGTAGTTATTGTACCTATATATAAAGGTACAGACCAATTAGACGCTATAGCAGAAAAAGTAGCACCTTTAGTAAAGGCGCTTAAGTCTAAGGGAATTTCAGTGAAGTTTGACCAAAGAGATACACACAAGCCAGGATTTAAATTTAATGAATACGAACTCAAAGGGGTTCCTATTCGTTTGGCTATTGGACAAAGAGATTTAGACAACAATACGTTTGAAGTAGCCAGAAGAGACACCCTAACTAAGGAAACAGTCGCTTCAGACCATTTAGTGGAGCATGTAGAGCAGTTGTTAGCCGTTATTCAAGACAATCTATACCAACGTGCCCTTGAATTTAGAGACACCCACATTACCCCTGTAGACACTTTTGAAGAATTTAAAAAGGTCTTAAATGAAAAGGGTGGTTTTATTGCGGCGCATTGGGATGGCACTATAGCCACAGAAGCGAAGATAAAAGACGCTACAAAGGCTTCCATTAGGTGTATTCCTATCGATGCAAAAGAAGAGCAAGGCCTGTGTATTCTTACGGGCAAGCCCTCTTCTAAAAGGGTCTTATTTGCAAAGGCCTATTAAAAAAAGAAAAAATTGTAGCGGACTCTTGCAATAGTGAAAAATAGTTGTATTTTTGCATCCGCAATTGCGCAAACTAATGGTCCGTTCGTCTAGGGGTTAGGACGCCAGGTTTTCATCCTGGTAACAGGGGTTCGATTCCCCTACGGACTACAAATTTTATCCGCAGCAGTTGCTGCAAACCGGTCCGTTCGTCTAGGGGTTAGGACGCCAGGTTTTCATCCTGGTAACAGGGGTTCGATTCCCCTACGGACTACAAAAGCGAATGGTAACATTCATAACAATTACAAATTAAAACTATGGCTAATCACAAGTCTGCATTAAAGAGAATTAGAAGAAACGAGGCGGTGCGTTTACGTAACAAGTACCAGCACAAGACCATGCGTAACGCCCTTAAGAAATTACGTTTAGAAGAAGATAAGAAAGCAGCTTTAGAGATGCTTCCATCTGTAATTTCTATGATTGATAAGTTGGCGAAACGCAATATCATTCATTCTAACAAAGCTTCTAACTTGAAGAGTAAGTTAACCAAACAAGTAGCGACTCTTTAAGTAGAGATCTCTTACTCGTTTTACCTTATACGCCTGTGGTATTTTTCAATACCACAGGCTTTTTTTGTGCCCTACTTAAGGGTGTCACAGGTAAAAAAAAACGCCGCGGAGAAATCCGCGGCGTTTTAATATATTTATCAGAAGTGATTATTGATTCATGGTCAATAAGAACTCCTCGTTGTTTTTAGTTTGTTTAAAGCGCTGCTCAATAAACTCCATGGCTTCAACAGGGTTCATGTCTGCAAGGTATTTGCGCATGATCCACATACGTTGCACTGTTTGCTCGTCTAATAAGAGGTCATCTCTACGTGTACTAGAAGAGGTAAGGTCAATGGCAGGGAAAATTCTTCTGTTAGATATTTTTCTATCTAATTGAAGTTCCATATTACCTGTTCCTTTGAACTCTTCAAAAATCACCTCGTCCATTTTAGATCCAGTCTCTGTTAAAGCAGTGGCTATAATAGTAAGAGAACCCCCATTTTCAATGTTTCTAGCGGCTCCGAAGAATCTTTTTGGTTTGTGTAGTGCGTTGGCGTCTACCCCTCCACTGAGCACCTTACCTGAGGCAGGTTGAACGGTATTGTAGGCTCTGGCTAATCTGGTGATTGAATCTAAAAGAATCACCACATCATGGCCACATTCTACCAATCGTTTCGCTTTTTCTAAAACAATATTAGCCACCCTTACATGTTCTGTGGCTTCCTTATCAAAAGTAGAAGCTATGACCTCTCCTTTTACATTTCGCTGCATGTCTGTCACTTCCTCAGGGCGTTCATCTATTAACAAGATAAGTTGGTACACCTCAGGATGATTGGCTGCAATTCCGTTAGCAATGTCTTTAAGAAGCATGGTCTTACCCGTTTTAGGTTGGGCTACAATCATTCCTCTTTGACCTTTACCTATAGGGCAAAATAAATCTATGATTCTATTGGATATATTACTCTGTCTTTCAGATAGTTTGAATTTTTCTTCTGGAAATAAAGGGGTCAAATGCTCAAAAGCTACACGGTCTCTAACGACTTGTGGGTCTTGACCATTAATTTTATTTACTTTGATGAGTGGGAAATACTTTTCACCTTCTTTTGGAGGTCTTACTTCTCCCAATACAGTATCTCCTGGCTTTAAACCGAACAGTCTTATCTGAGATTGAGATACGTATATATCATCTGGAGAAGATAGGTAGTTGTAATCAGAAGATCTCAAGAAACCATATCCATCCTGCATAATATCTAAAACCCCTTCAGAGGCAATGATACTGTCAAATTCATAGTCAGGATCCTTGTACCTATTCTTTAATTCTTTGTCGAAATTAAAGTTTTTTTCTGGACGGTTTTGATTGGGATTTTTTCTGTTTTGCTGTTTGGGCGCATGTTGGGGATGGTTCCTTTGCTCTGTAGATTTTTCAGTTGGTCTAGCTTCCCTGTTGTTCTGCTTACCTTCTGGTCTTCTATTGGGGCGGTTGCTTTGAATCCTTCCGTTATTTTGCTCCTCAGCTTCAGGTGACTTTTTGTTTGGGATTCCCTCGGGCTTGGTTCTCTCTGGTCTGGCCGTAGCTTCTGTAGTTTTATCTGATGATTGAGTCGCCACTTTAAAAGATACCTGATCGTTTTCTTCTTTAGGTTTCCTAGGTCTTGGATTTGGTTTTCTTCTAACTACTTCAGCATTTACAGACGCTTCTTTAGTGGTTTCAGTAACGGCTTCAGAATTGCTTTTAGATAAAACATCATCTGTTTTTCCCTCTAGAACTGGTGTTGCAACAGCAACTACAGCCTTAGGGTTTGTGGCCTGAAGGTCTAAAATCTGATATACTAAATCTATTTTTTTTAAGGTTTTAAACTTAGGAACCTTTAATCCTTTTGCAATTTCCTGAAGCTCTGGAAGCTTCATGGTTTTTAGTTTTGAAATTTCAAACATTCAATAATATAAATAGGTGGATACTTGAGATAAGTAATTGTTGTAAATAATTGAAAATGGGAAAAAGAACTTCCCAGAGGTAAGTGTGATTATCTCTATAACTGAATCACATTACAATAATACAAATAAAAATTAATATTCTCTTTAAAACTTAAAAAAGACCACTATTTTTGTGACCGAACAAGAATGCATCTTATATGATACAAAGAATACAATCATTTTATTTATTTATAGTAGCTGCAGTAAATTTATTCGCTGTTTTTTTTGTGAATATCGTTGCTGAAGTGTCTGAAAACACTATCTTTACTTTAGCAAACGCCTTAAATAAAGGTACGTTCATCTTGTTTGTAACACTTACTTTAATAAGTGTTTTTTCCTATAAAAAGCGAATTAATCAGTTTGTAATGAACCGATTAAACATCATATTAAACTTTTTTTTACTAGGATTTTTCGTTTACCGATGGCTAAGTTTATCTGGAGAAAGTTTTCTTTCTGAGAAGGGTATTGGGATGTTTGTTCCTATTATTTCTATCGTTTTTTTATCTGTGGCCAATAAAGCCATAAAAAAGGACGAAGATCTCGTAAAATCTGTCGATCGTTTACGTTAAACCTAACATCTTAGTAGTATTAGTGCGTAAAACCCGGGCTTGTTACCCGGGTTTTTTTACGACTTTTTTCCCCTCAAGCCCAATTCAATGACCTCTAAATCTTTTAAAGTACCCTGGTCAATAGAAAAACGCAGCATGGTTCTCATATGGTGAAAGCCAGATACGCCGCAAGCTCCAGGATTTAGGTGCATGCATTGAATGGATTTATCCCACTGTACTTTTAATATATGTGAGTGCCCTGCAATAAATATTTGTGGGGCACTTTGTTTTATTTCCGCTCTAATACGTTGGTTGTATTTGCCTGGATAACCACCAATATGAGTGATCCACACTTTCATACCCTCACAGTCAAATTTTAAATCCAAGGGGAAGGTGCTTCTGGCTTTGTGGTCATCTATATTTCCGTAAACTGCCCTTAGGGGTTTTAAAGCAGCTATAGCATCTGTTACCGCCAAGTCCCCAATATCCCCAGCGTGCCATACCTCGTCTGCCTCGGACACAAAATGTAATATTCTCTCGTCTATATGTGAGTGGGTATCTGAAAGCAGTAAAATTTTTTTCATTTAAAGTAAATTCAAGTGGCTATACGGTATATTTGCACACAAAAGTAAGAGATTGCGTTGAGATATTTTGTACACTTTTCATATCTAGGAACAGACTACCACGGTTGGCAAAAGCAACCGAATGCCTCTAGTGTCCAAGAAAAAATGGAACAGGCATTTTCACTGTTATTGGCTACACCAATAGAATTAATGGGTGCGGGACGAACAGACGCTGGTGTACACGCTAAAAAGATGGTTGCTCATTTTGACACAGAATTAGGCTTTGACAAGCAAATCATCAAGGATAGGCTGAACGCCTTTCTAGCTGCAGATATTTCAATTGATCAGATATTGGCAGTTACCCAAGAAACCCATGCCCGTTTTACCGCTACCAGTAGGACTTATGAGTACATAGTGGTCAATCAAAAAGACCCCTTTCAATATCATGGAGCCCATTATGTATTTCAGCCCCTTGATATTCAATCAATGAATAAAGCGGCACAGATATTATTGGGAGAAAAAGATTTTGAGTGTTTCTCAAAGTCCAATTCAGATGTACATACTTTTATTTGTGACATCACCCACGCAAAGTGGGTAGCTACAAAAGGACAATTGGTTTTTACCATAACAGCCAATCGATTTTTACGAAATATGGTTCGCGCAATTGTGGGAACTCTTTTAGAAATTGGTACAGGAAAGCGGCCAGTGACAGATATTCCACTTCTTCTAGAGACCAAGTCAAGAAGTAAGGCTGGGCCATCAGTGCCAGCGAAAGGTTTATATTTAACCCAGATAAATTACCCAGAAAACATTTATGTCTGATCATAAACAAAGCGGAAAAGCATTCGACAAAAAACTGTTTAAGCGATTGTTGCAATATACCAATCCTTACGCATTCACTTTTTATGGGGTAGCGTTTGCTGCAGTTGTACTTTCTGCATTTGCGGTATTGAGACCAGTTTTGGTAGGGGTTTTGGTAGATGAGGCCATTAAAATGGCCGATGCCGAAAAGCTCCTACACCTCACCCTCATATTACTTGCCGTATTAATAGGGGAGGTAATGAGCCAACTCACTTTTAACTATTTTGCCAATTGGCTTGGAGAGTCTGTCATTAGGGATGTAAGGGTGAAGCTATTTGATCATATGACGCATTTTAAAATGGCTTATTTTGACACATCTTCCATTGGGATATTGGTGACCAGAGCTGTAGCAGACATGCAGCGAATAGGTGAGATATTCTCTCAAGGATTTTTTGTTATTGTGTCAGATTTACTTAAAATGTTTGTAGTAGGTGGAGTGATGCTCTATTTAAATTGGAGGCTATCTTTAATCGTATTTGCCGTGCTGCCTATTATTTTATACGCAACAAGATTGTTTCAAAGGGCTATGAAAGGAGCCTTTACAGAGGTGAGGGCTCAGGTTGCACAACTGAATTCATTTGTTCAAGAGCGTATTTCTGGAATGAAAATAGTACAGCTTTTTAATAGGGCGTCTGCAGAGAAAAAAGCCTTTGAACAAATTAATGAGAAGCACACCAAAGCTTGGTTAAAGACCGTGTGGTATAACTCTGTTTTTTTTCCAGTAGCAGACATAGTTTCTTCTATTACAATAGGTATGATTGTATGGTACGGCGGCCTTCAAAATATTTCTGGTATTAGCGCCAATGAATACGGGACTATATTCACATTTATTTTGTTGTCAGAGATGCTTTTTAGGCCACTGAGACAAATAGCAGATAAGTTCAATACATTACAAATGGGGATGGTCGCTGCTGCAAGGGTATTTAAAATTTTAGATACCCAAGACCAAACAGAAACAGGGGGATCTATTGACTTAGCTCAAATGGAAGGCGCCATTGCTTTTGAAAATGTTGTTTTTGGTTACCTCCCAGAGGAAGCTGTACTCAAAGGGATTTCTTTTGAAGTTTCTAAAGGAGAAACACTTGCTATAGTAGGCGCAACTGGTGCTGGTAAGTCTACGATTATAAATCTATTAAATCGTTTTTATGGCATTCAATCTGGCCGTATTTCTATTGACGGCCATAACATTAATGCGTTGTCCCTAAAGGGACTTAGAAGTCATATTGCCGTTGTGTTACAAGACGTGTTTCTCTTTGCGGACACTATTGAAAACAACATTTCTTTGGGAAATTCTGAAGTTAGTCTTTCCGAAATAGAAGCTGCGGCTAAAGAAATTGGCGTTCATGATTTTATTGAGAGCTTACCAGGAGGGTATCAGTTTAATGTAAAGGAACGCGGGGGAATGCTTTCGAGTGGCCAAAGGCAGCTAATTGCCTTTCTAAGGGCTTATGTGACCAAACCTTCTATATTGGTCTTAGATGAAGCCACTTCTTCTATAGACAGTGCCTCAGAGCAACTCATTCAAAAGGCTACAGATACCATTACTAAGGGAAGGACTTCCATAGTGATTGCACACAGATTAGCGACCATTCAAAAGGCCTCTAATATTCTGGTAATGGACGCAGGGGTGATTGTGGAACAAGGCACTCATGAGGCACTGCTCAAAAAAGGGGGTTATTACAAAAACCTTTATGAAGCGCAGTTTTTATCTGTAGCTGTAGTGGAATAATAAAGTTGTGAAAGCGCTTTAGGGAAAAGACTATTGGCTGAGGTCGCTGCGAAGCAGTTGTTCTAATTCTATGCTGTTCTTAAATAAAATAAACCCACCATTTTTAATATAAGAAATGGCTCCAGTCTCTTCAGACACCACCAATGCTAAGGCATCGGTTTTTTCAGTAATACCTACAGCAGCTCTGTGTCTGAGACCAAACCTAAGTGGAATGGTTCTTTCATCAGATACCGGTAATATGGCTCGAGTCGCTACAATATAATTGTTCTCTATAATTGCGGCTCCATCGTGAAGTGGACTGTTTTTATAGAAAATGCTTTCAATAATTGGTTGGCTCAATTCTATATTCATGCGATCTCCAGATTGTCTCACAAAATCCAAAGAGTTGTTTTTTTCAAATACCAATAGGGCCCCCGTTTTGGTTTGACTCATTTTTTCTAGCGCTGCTACTACTGCTTTAATATCAGTCTCCAGTGGCTGTAGGTCTTGCTTTAAAAATTTAAAGTGTTTTAAGTAGGAGCGTTTGTTGGCTAAATTAGTAGATCCTAACATGAGTAAAAACTTTCTGATCTCTTGTTGGAAAACAATGATCAGTGCAATGAGACCAATATTCATGAATCCTCCGATGATATTTGAAATCATTTTAATTTCAAGTAACTCTGTGAGTTTCCAAAGTCCCCACACCATCACTATACCAATAAAAATATTTATGGCAACGGTGCCTCTCACCAATTTATAAATATAAAAAAGCAATAAGGCCACCAAGAGAATATCTATGGCGTCAGTAATTTTAAATTCAAGAAAATTGAAAAATTCCAAAGGATACTTTTTTGTAAAAATAGCTAATTAGAATATAAATACCCTAGAGTTGGTTTGTTTTTTAAGCCTTTTGAAGGGCTTCATATAAAAGGATACATTCTTTAGCAGCGGCTACGTCGTGCACCCTTAACAGAGAACTTCCATTGAGGAGTGCTTGCATGTGAAGGGCAGTAGTACCGTTAAGGGCCTCTTCTGCAGTTGCATTTAATGTTTTGTAAATCATGGATTTGCGACTCAGTCCGGTCAATACAGGAACACCAAAAGTGTTTAATAACTGACTTTCCCTGAGTAGTTCAAAGTTTTGCTGGGTGGTTTTAGCAAAGCCATAGCCTGGATCTATGATTATATCTGTGATTTGGTGTTTTTTAGCGCTGTCAATTTTCTGAGAAAAGTAGCTAAGGATTTCTTGTAAAAAGTGATCGTAATGGGTATGCTCTTGCATGTCTTTTGGGGTACTTCTCATATGCATCATCACATATGGCACCCCTAGTTTTCCTACAGTTGGAATCATCTCAGGGTCTAATTGTCCTGCAGATATGTCATTGATCATGGCAGCCCCTATTTCTACAGCGGCCTTTGCAATACCACTTCTAAAAGTGTCAATAGATAAAAGCGCGTCTGGAAACCGCTTTAGAATAGCTTGTAGTATGGGATACAGTCTTTTCTGCTCTTCTGCTTCAGAAACTTCTGCAGCGCCTGGTCTCGAGCTGTAAGCACCAATATCTATAAATGTAGCGCCCTGTGTGCACATTTTATCTACCTGGTCCAATACGGCTTTTTCTTCTTTATAGCGCCCTCCATCGTAAAAAGAATCTGGGGTAATATTGAGCACACCCATTATTTTTGGACTGTCTAAAAAAATTAAATTCCCCTTACAATTTAATGAAAAGGGAACTGTAGGACCAGAATTTGTGTTTTTTGCCATGAGATCTTAAGATTCAAAGGGATAGGGTTGTTGGGTTTAATTATTTGTGCGAAATTTACGCAAATTAACTAAAGACATGGCCAATACCTCGGACCAATATAATGCAGTGATTAAAATGTGTAGAGACCTCTTTGAAAAAAAGATGTCTGACTATGGTGCTGCATGGCGTATTTTAAGACTTCCTTCCTTGACGGATCAGCTATTTATAAAAGCGCAAAGGATCCGAGGGCTTCAACAAAACACAGAACAGAGGGTGGCAGAGGGTGAGATTTCTGAATTTATGGGCATCATTAATTATTCTGTCATGGCACTTGTACAAATGGAAAAAGGTACTGTGGAGCAGCCAGATATGGATGTGACCCAAGCCTTAGCAGCCTATGACAAGCAAATAGCACTGACCAAATCTCTTATGGAGGCAAAAAACCATGATTATGGAGAGGCTTGGAGAGATATGAGGGTGAGCTCACTTACAGACCTTATTCTACAAAAACTACTCAGGGTTAAGCAAATTGAAGACAATCAAGGTAAAACACTCGTCAGCGAAGGAATAGATGCTAATTATCAAGATATGCTTAATTATGCTGTCTTTGCATTGATTCATTTAGAATCTTAATAGATCATTTATGAAATATATCACGCATTTATCTAGAATCCTTGTAGGGGTTTTATTCATAGTCAGCGGTTTTATAAAGCTGAATGATCCAGTGGGTTTTTCCTTTAAATTGGAAGAGTATTTTAGTGTAGGTGTTTTAGATTTACCTGTACTAATGCCATTTGCCCTTGCAATCGCTTTTTTTGTGGTTGTATTTGAAGTGCTTTTAGGGGTGTTTTTACTACTGGGTTATCAATTGAAATTCACCTTATGGAGTTTATTGTCCATGATTGTTTTCTTCACTTTTTTAACTTTTTACTCTGCCTATTTTAATAAAGTTACAGATTGCGGGTGTTTTGGAGACGCTATAAAATTAACCCCCTGGGAGTCTTTTACCAAAGACATTATTTTACTAATCTTGATTTTACTGCTTTTTTCAGGGAAAAAATATTTGAATATTTTACTACCAACCTCATGGACCAAGGGAGTGGTGGTTTTGAGTTTTTTAGGTGCTATTTCCTTTGGTTTCTGGGTGTTGCAACACCTACCAGCCATAGATTTTAGACCCTATAAAATAGGCGTACATATCCCATCTGGAATGTCTGTCCCTGACAATGCACCTAAATCTATTTACGAATACCAATGGGTTTTTGAAGTCAATGGCGCAGAAAAAGTTATTACGACACAAAAGGAATATCCCAATGTAGACGGTACCTTTTTAAGAGTTACCACAGAAAAAATCCAAGAGGGTTATGTACCCCCTATACACGATTTTACCATAGAGCAGGAAGGGGTAGATCAGACAGAGTCATTAATGATGGTACCTAAGCTGGTGATGGTTGTGGCGTATGATTTAGCCAAAAGCAATCCCCAAGCTTTTGAAAAAGTAGCTCAAGCTACTTTAAAAGCCCACAATGCAGGTTATGAAGTGATTGGCATGTCTGCTTCTTCAGAAGCACAGGCAGCAGACGTGATAGAAAAATATGGGCTTGGTTTTGATTTTTATTTTACGGATCAAACTACCTTAAAAACAATAGTGCGTTCTAATCCTGCAATTTTAGTAGTAGAACATGGAACAATTACACAAAAGAGACATTATAATGACTTTGAATTATTAGAATTCAATACAACCAATTAACATAATTATGAGAAAGAAAATTGTAGCCGGAAACTGGAAAATGAATAATGATTTAAAAGCCACACAGCTTTTAATTGAGGATTTAAAAGGATTGACACTAGCGTCTGACGTTTCTGTTATGGTGGCACCTACCTTTGTAAACTTAACAGCTGCTTTAGATGCGGCGGCTACTACACCAATTGAAGTGATTGCACAAAACATGCATTTCGCAGATTCAGGTGCCTATACAGGAGAAATATCTGCAGACATGCTTAGTGCTGTAGGCATTAAAACAGTCATTTTAGGACACTCAGAGCGAAGAAGTTATTTTGGAGAAACTGATGAGATTTTAGCTAAGAAAGCAAAACAAGCCATTGACAAAGGTTTACAAGTCATGTTTTGTTTTGGAGAGGAATTGGCAGATAGAAAATCTGACAATCATTTTAATGTAGTGGAGGGTCAGCTTAAAAATGCTTTATTTGATTTACCTGCAGCTGCATGGTCACAAATTATTTTGGCCTATGAACCCGTTTGGGCGATTGGTACAGGGGAAACTGCTTCAGCAGACCAAGCACAAGAAATGCATGATTTCATAAGAAAAACCATTGCTATAGCGTACAATGATGCGATTGCTCAGGAAGTGTCTATCCTTTATGGAGGAAGCGTGAAACCTGCCAATGCGGTAGAGATTTTCTCTAAGCCAGATGTAGATGGCGGTCTAATTGGTGGAGCAGCGCTTGTTGCTTCAGATTTTGCTGCTATTGTGAACGCTTTCAACTAATTATGACCTTAGACTACACTGCTTGTCACTTTGAAGTGACTCCATTACAGCCCGCATCAGATTTGCTTATAGCGGAATTAGGCTCTTTGGGATTTGAAAGTTTTGAAGAAACGTCTACGGGAGTGATCGCATATATTAACACTGCTTTTTGGCGTCTTTCTTTGTTGGAGGGTTTAGCGGTTTATGATTATGAAGGTTTTTCTTTTTCATATACTCTAAAAGATATTCCTCAAGAAAATTGGAACGCTAATTGGGAAGCTAATTTTTCTCCAATACAGGTAGACAATCATTGTGTGGTCAGAGCACCTTTTCATGAGGCCCCAGACGTTACTTATGATATTGTTATTGAACCAAAGATGAGTTTTGGCACGGGACACCATGAGACTACACACATGATGTTGGGTGCCATTTTACAGCTGGATTGTCAGGATAAGAAAGTCATGGATATGGGGAGTGGTACTGGTGTATTAGCGATCCTTACTGCCATGAAAGGTGCTACAGCGGTAGACGCCGTAGATATTGACCATTGGTGCTTTTTAAATGCCTTAGAGAATGTAGAAAGAAATAAGGTACCTTTCATTAACGTATATGAAGGAGATGTTTCTTTCTTAGGATCTCATGCATTAAAAGAAAAGTCATACGACATTTTTCTTGCCAACATTAACAGAAATATTTTGTTGAACGATATGGCAGTCTATAAGGATCATTTAGCCACAGGCGGATACCTTTTGTTGAGTGGTTTTTACGACCAAGATTTAGGCATGATCAAGGAGAAATGCGCTTCTTTAGGAATTGAATATCAAAGTCATACAGAGAAGAATGACTGGGTAGCGGCTGTTTTTAAATCTGTTTAATTTTTTATATTTTTAAGGTATGAAGGAACAACAGGAATCTTCTCAAGATACATTAGAGGCGGTTGAAAAGGATAGTGAACTCATTGTTTTTAATGATGAGGTGAACACCTTTGATCATGTCATTAACACCCTAATCAGGGTGTGTAAGCATTCTAGTGAACAAGCCCAGCAGTGTACTCTAATTATTCACTTTAAAGGAAAGTGCACGGTTAAAACAGGTCCAATTGAAAAGCTAAAGTCTGCTTGTCAGGGTATTTTAGACGCAGGCATTCAGGCGGAGATTGTGTAGCAAGAAGGTAATTTACCCAGACACTCATTATAAAAAAAGCCCGTTTTAAGGGGCTTTTTATTTGCGTACTAATCAAGTTTTAATGGGGTAATTTATCTCTTAGAAGTCCATATACAAAAGTACCTAAAAGCGCTGCTCCAATAACGACAAAGATGCTTATAGCACCTGTTCCCACCAGAACATACATGGGGCCAGGGCAGGCACCTGCTAGCGCCCATCCCAGTCCAAAAATAGAACCTCCAATAATTGCTGAGGTGTAGTTTTTAGCTTTGTTTGGGATTTCAATAGCATGACCAGAAAGATCTTTAACGTTGAATTTTTTAATTAGCGCAATTCCAATAGCACCAAGTACTACAGCGCTGCCTATAATTCCGTACATATGAAAAGATTCAAAACGGAACATTTCAAATATTCTAAACCAGGAAACTGCTTCGGATTTAACCAATAAGATACCAAAGAAAATACCTACCGATAAAAATTTTAAATATTTCATAGTCTAGAATAATTGGGGTAAAATTAAATGTGTCATGATAAGGCCTCCGATGAAAAACCCAATAACGGCCACTAGAGATGGTAATTGTAGGTTACTCAACCCGCTAATAGCATGTCCTGAGGTGCAGCCGCCCGCGTAGCGGGTGCCAAAACCAACTAAAAAGCCGCCTAGAATAAGCATAAATAAGGTCTTAGGTTGGCTTAAAGCGTCTAGACTAAAGAGTTCAGGGGGCAATATACTGGCTCCAGGGTCTTGAAAACCCATCTGTTGTAGCGCTTCTATGGTAGACGCGCTTATGGCAATGTCTGGTTGGTTTTGGAGGAAGTGGCTTCCGAGATACCCACCAATAATGGCACCTAATACCACTACCAAGTTCCATTTTTGGGTTTTAATATCAAACTTAAAGAAGGAAGCCCATTTCCCTGCACCACCAATGGCACAGAGTGTTCTGAGGTTAGAAGACATGCCAAAGTTCTTTCCAAAGACAGTAAGGCTAAGCATGACTAAAGCAAAAAGAGGGCCGGATACATACCACGGCCAAGGGTCTAAAATAAAATCCATTTAAATATTTTTGTCAAAAGTAAGGAATATATGATGGCTGCTTTGTAACATCTGTTACCAAAGAGATATTATTAATTTATTTTATTTAGCATTCACCAGGTAGTTTGTACAGGCAAAAACATTGAATTTTCGAATGGCTTTGCCTTGTTTGTTTCTCAGAATGATAGGGGCTAAGATCTGAATGTCTTTAAAATACGGAATTACTTTTGCAGGGATTGTTTCTGGAGCGGCTTCATT
>Ga0209307_1000181_pt1 | contig 49576 bp, 48 predicted proteins | sample COGITO_mtgs_1105_FD_185519 | JGI IMG/M metagenome (GOLD analysis project Ga0209307, IMG submission 185519) | Pelagic marine microbial communities from North Sea - COGITO_mtgs_110530 (SPAdes) (version 2) | ecosystem: Environmental > Aquatic > Marine > Epipelagic ... | reverse complement strand
ATGGCACGCCAACAATTAAGTACTAAACTAGATAGAATAAAAGTTAAAAGAAAAGGTGTTCATGCAAAGACAAAAACATCTAGCTCTACATCTAGTATATTATATAAAAAGAAATACAAAGGACAAGGAAGATGAAAGAAAGTAAGTTATTAGAAATGCAAAACAAAATTGCATCATTAACTAGAGTAATACAACAAATGATTAATGAACTCAATATACTTAGTACTACAACTATGGGTACTTTAGAAGCTGTAAAATTAATGCCTGGTTATAAGGAAGCAATTGAAGAGTTAAAAATTAAAGCTGAAGAATTAGAAAAAGAAAAAAAAGATGGAGTTATCGAACAAAATACTAAGTGATATAACAGTGTATATGAAGTATGCTAAGTTTGTACCAGAACTTAATAGAAGAGAAACATGGGATGAATTAGTTACTCGTAATAGAAATATGCATATTAAAAAATACCCTAAATTAAAAGAAGAAATAGAAGAAGCTTATAAATTAGTATATGAAAAGAAAATTTTACCTAGCATGCGCTCGCTACAGTTCGGAGGTAAACCGATTGAGATCTCGCCTAATCGAGTTTATAATTGTGCTTATCTACCTATTGATAGCATTGAGTGTTTTCATGAAATAATGTTTTTATTATTAGGTGGTACCGGAGTAGGATACTCTGTGCAAAACCACCATGTGAAACAAATGCCACCAGTTAATAAACCTTACGCTAAAAGAACACGAAGGTTTTTAATCGGTGATAGCATTGAAGGTTGGGCTGACGCAATTAAAGTTCTTATGAAGTCCTATATGGGCGATAAGAGATCATCTAGCGTACAGTTTGACTTTTCTGATATTAGAGCTAAAGGAGCTCAATTAGTTACATCAGGCGGCAAAGCGCCAGGACCACAGCCTTTAAAAGAGTGTATACTTAAAATCAAAGGTATATTTGATGGCAAGGAAGATGGTACACCATTAACAACATTAGAAGCACATGATATTGTTTGTCATATTGCCGATGCTGTTTTAGCTGGTGGTATACGTAGAGCTGCTTTAATTAGTTTGTTTTCTGCTGAAGACAATGAAATGATTGGAGCTAAGTCTGGTAATTGGTGGGAAACAGATCCACAAAGAGGTAGAGCTAATAATTCAGCTGTTCTTATGAGACATAAAGTTACTAAAGGTTTCTTTATGGATTTATGGAAACGTGTTGAGCTATCAGGATCAGGTGAACCTGGTATATACCTTAATAATGATAAAGACTGGGGCACAAACCCTTGTTGTGAAATAGCATTAAGACCTTTTCAGTTTTGTAACTTATGTGAGGTAAATGCTAGTGATATTGAATCACAAGAGGATTTTAACGATAGAGTTAGAAAAGCAAGCTTTATAGGTACACTACAAGCTGGTTACACTGACTTTCATTATTTAAGAGATGTATGGAGAGATACGACAGAGAAGGACGCCCTTATCGGTGTATCAATGACAGGAATCGCGAGTGCCGCTGTGCTGCCGTTGGATATGAAGGCCGCTGCAGGTATAGTAAAAAGAGAGAATACAAAGACAGCTAAAGCAATTGGTATTAATCCAGCTGCAAGATGCACGACCGTGAAGCCTGCTGGGACGACATCTCTGGCATTAGGAACTTCATCTGGTATTCATGCATGGCATAACGATTATTATACGCGTAGAATAAGAGTTGGTAAAAACGAGTCTATGTATAAGTATTTAATTGCAAATCATCCTGAACTAGTTGAAGATGAGTTCTTTAGACCTCATGATACAGCTGTAATTAGTATACCACAAAAAGCACCTAAAAATTCTATATTAAGACATGAATCACCATTTGATTTACTTGAAAGAATTAAAAAGGTAGCTACTGAATGGGTTAAGCCTGGTCACAGAAAAGGATCTAATACTCACAATGTTTCAGCTACTGTTAGTTTAAAGCAAACAGAGTGGGATCAAGCAGGAAAATGGATGTGGGAAAATAGAGATCATTATAATGGTTTATCTGTACTTCCTTATGATGGTGGAACATATACTCAAGCACCATTTGAAGATATAAGTAAAGTGCAATACGATAACGCTATGAAACATTTAAAAGATGTTGATCTTAGTAAAATCGTTGAAACAGAAGATGAAACAGATCTTGCTGGAGAGATTGCTTGCGGCGCAGACGGTTGTGAAATAAAATGATAGCATCAGCTATATACGGATTTGTTGCTGCAATACTGGTTCTTGTAATAACATTTATGGTAATAATACTAACTAGTCGGTTTGAAAAAGCCGGCTATGGTATTATGTACGGAAGTTTATTTATTAAAATGGTAACTTTATCTGCATTTACTTTAGCAGTTAAACCTTATTTAGGTGATGCTATAATATATGCAGCTATTGTTTTAATAAGTATAATGTTTTCTAATGTTTATCTTATAATAAAAATAAAACAATGAGAAAATTAGCAATAATAGGTGGTATAAGCCTAGCTAGCTTTGCAGCTGGCAATATGATACTACATAAACAAAAAATCAATTTAAATCCTAACACTTTAGCTATAGCTAGTGGAGGTTTTATAATTGCTTTTGGTATTACTTATAGATTCTAAAATTTAAATTATGTGTGAAAACTGTCCGGGCGGATTTTGCCCATGGTGTTAAATATAAAAAGGGGAGGTCATTACGACTTCCCCTTTTTTGGTTACAGGAACTTTGGGTATGGTGCCCAGTATTTTATTGTTCCTTATCTAGATCTTCTTTTTGATTTTCTTTTTTTAATTTTAACATTTCCTCTACTAAAAGTGCTTGACTCTTTGCTGTCAGGCATTATTTGCCACTTAGGCCAACCAGCTAACATAGCTACAGTTTGCCAAGTTTCAGCATCTTCATCCATAGCTCCAGAAATATTATTTACTTTGCTATACACTCTGTCTAGCGGTATATTTGCAGTTGCAGATATTACTTTTGCACCAGCTTCATATGCTGGATTATCTATGCTAAATCCTTTTTCAAATATTTCTTCTCTACGTTTTTTGCTATCAAATTGCCAAGCAGCTCCTCTAATTTTAGATATTTTACTACTTACAGGTGGAGATATTTGTAACAATTTATATATTGAATCTACATACTCAGGTCTTTTTCTTCCAGATCTTTCGTATATATCAGTTAAAAAGTTTTTAATTACAGCAACTGTAGCTCCAGCAACTCCTAAACCTCTTAATTGAGAGTCTAACATACCGTTAGCTATTCTAGTATACATCTTTTCTTTTTTCTCATCGTCTTCATCATCTCCAAAGCCTAAACCAAATAAAGCAGATTGTAAAGCATTAAATATCAAGTTTTGAACCACAGCGTAGTATATAATCTTACTAACATGTGTTTTAGCATCGCCTCTTCCGTTAACTATGTCTTGTAAAGCTCTTTTTTGTATTCTAGCATATTGCATTGGCGTGTTAGCAAAAGCTAATATAACTCTTCCTAAATCACTAGCTTGTTGAGCAGATATTTTACTTGGATCAGATGATTGTTGAGATATTTCAGCTGTTTCTCTCCACTCTAACATAGCTTGCTTTTTAGCATCAGCTTCAGACATACCTTCGTTCTTTATTAAATCTTTTATTCTATTACGATAAAATGTAGCGCCACCAGAAGCTATAGCAAAACTATCAGCAAATTGTGTAGGTAAAAATCCTTTTTGTAATATATAATTAATAGCGGCTTTAGCTTTATTTTTACTAGTCGATGCAGCATCAGCTATCTCAGATTCATTTATATTTAATTTTAAACCATTACGTCTATCAACTAAATAATCAGAGTTTATTAACTCAACAAAGTCTTTCCAATATTGAGGTTGATTAGCAAATGCAGCACCTGCTTTTATAGGATTATTAAAACTCCAATTCAAAAAGTTTATAGCAGATATAGTTTGAAGAACTGCTGATCTAGTGTTAAAGAACATTATAGCTCCAGTAGAATTATTTATATAATCTAAAACTCTATTACTAAGTCTATTACCACTAAATATTCTGTTTTTACCAGACTTCATTCTACCTAAAACATTTTCTAAAGCTTCTCTATATTTAGCGCCATACTCAGCTTCTAGCTTGTTTAAATTTTCTTTACTAAATATTAATTCAGCATTAGCGGTATAACCAGATTGTTCTAAGTATTTAGCTCTTTTAACGGTATTTAATACATCAATTAAATCAGTTGTAATTGTACCAACTAACCAGTTTTCACCTGGCTTAGCATAACCATCACCTTTAGTTATATTAAATATTTGATCACCAAATGCTTTTAAAACGCCATCAGAGTTAACTAAATCTAATAATTCGTTTAAATCTGTTTTAGATATACCAGGAATATCAAAGCCAGCTTTGTTAAATAAATAAACTCTTACAGCTTGTTCTTTAGTAAAACCTGAATCAGTTTTCTTTCTAAGATCTTTAGGAACTTCTAATGCTTTTTTAAGAGCTTTAAAATCCTCCATTAATTGTATTCTATCAGCTGCTATATTTTCATTTGCCATAGCATATGGATCAAGTAAATTCTTTTTAAACCAAGCCATTTGGCTATCACCTAATTTACCTTTACTTAATAATGGATATATTAATCCCATAAAGTCTTCAGCTGAGTAAGGTATAAAGAATTTTTTATTACCTTTATTAGCTCCTCTTACTTTTGCTTTAGCCTCTGAATATACTTTTTCCGATGCTATTCCCGTAGTTTGTTCTATTATTTTATTAAAATCTTCGTTAACAGATTTACTAAATTTTATTTTAGCTTGCTGAACTTTAGATTTTACATCGAGAACTGACATAGCGTCTTTAACAGCTTTTACATTTTGATAAGCATCATCTGCAAAATAAAAATCATTATAACCTTCTGCAGCTTTTTCAACCATCCAGCTGGCTTTAGCTTCACCTGTTGAATTACCTAAGCCAGTTATATTTTCTAATGGTATATTTAACCCTACACTATCTAAAAACTCTTTAATAGCTACTTGAGCTTCAGGTGCTCTAGCAGTTAAAACAAATACATCTTCAGTTCCTCTCGCTGTTTGTATTTTTTTAGCTATATCTAATAGTGGTCCAGGTTTACCTTTAGTTACTTTATTAAACTCAGAAAAATCAAATACATATCCTTCTTCTAGTAGTTGTGCTCCTTGCTTAGCAAACTCTTCAGCATTTAATTTACCTTCAGTTCCATCAGGCGCTGTAAATAAAACATCTGATTTGGTAGTAGCTAATGTATCGTCAAAATCAAATACTCTAATTTTTTTAACAGGAGCATTAGGATCTCTTGCTATTTTTAAAGCTTCATCAATTGTTTTAGCATATCCAATAACACCTTCGTTATTAGTTGTTTTACTGAAATTTACAACATTGTTTGATAAATTTTTTACGTTTATGTTTTTAGCTTTTGATTTTAATTTTTCTACTTCAATTGTTGTAGAGTTACCATTAGCATCAACATTAAACATTTTACCAAATGTTTTACCATCTAAACCTATTATAGAATTTGGATCTATACCTCCATCTTGGCTAGAGACTATGTCATTAAAATATCTTTGCCACCAAGAATTATCTATAACACTCCAGTCGTCAGGCATTCTTCTTTGTAAACTATAACCTTTATCTGTTCTAGCGTTTCTTAATTTATCATCCATAGCTTTATCAAGAGCTATTAGCTTATAATTATCCACCACTAAATCATAAGCAGTGTTAAAGTCAACTTCGGACAACGATGCGTCTAACAAGTATAAATAAGCTGCAGTAGCAGGCATAGCGTGCTCATATTCATATCTTTTACCTGTTATATCTTTAGAATATCCTTCAAATTGAGCGCCTAATTTATGCCAATGACCAGTATCATTAGCAACAATACCTAGATAAGTAGCTATTCCAGTTGCTTTGTTATTATCTTTTGATATTTCTTTATTTATTCTTTCCCATAATGCTTTGTGAATAGCTGCAACTTGTTTATTAAATTTTTTAATTTCCCCATTTTTTATATTTTTTTCTATTATTTCTGGAGATTTAAAAAACTTATCATACTTATTTCTTAAAGACCAAATATCTTTAGTATTTACACCAGGTATAGGTTTGCCGTATTTTATGCTGTTATCAGATTCTAATTCTTTAATCTTAGTTACAAAAGTTTTCCAAAGTGGATCACTAGAAGATTTAACGCCTATTATTTTAGAGCTACTAGTAAAAACGCTGCCGCCGCTAGGTCCAAACCACATTTCTTTAGGACCTAATATAAAAATATCGGACTTCAACATTTTCACATATTCGTTTATATCTTCTTCGTTTTTTATTTTTAAAGACTTTTTAAGACCATAAGCTTTTAACAATTTATCTTTACCATTAGCCTCTAGTTGAAATAAATTTCTTATGTTTATTATACCATCTACAGTTTTACTAAACATTCCAACAGGTGTTCCACTTTTAATATCTTGTAAAGCAGACTCAGGCATACCTTCTTTTTGTAATTGCTCTCTAACAGTTTGATTAGTTATAGCTTTACCAGTTTGATTAGCTAATGCTATTATTCTAGCAGATATATTTCTATCATTTCTAGTTGGTTTACCATCTACAAACCCAAACACTTCTAAAAACTCTGTACTACCTATATTAGGTTTTTTAATTTGCACATTTAAACCAGCACCTGTTTTAGATCTTACACTACGCTTATTATAAAACTTATCAAGCAGCACTTTAGGAACACCAGTAGATTTAAAGTCTTTATTATATCCATCAGGTAATAAAGCTTTTAATAAGTCAACATTATTTTTTATATATCTTTGAGCATTGGCTATTTCACCTTTAGTTAAATTAGCATTACTTAATATTTTCTTAGGTGATATACCAAATGCTTCACCAATGGTTTCATTAGCTAAATTTTTAAGAGTTTTATAATTAACTTTAGATAAGTCAATATCTTTTACTTTTTCACTTACTTCTTTTATAGCTTTTTCCTCTAGTTTTAATCTTTTTGCTACCTTAGTCTTTCTCTCTGCTTGTCTTATTTCTTTTTCAGTCCTATCATCAGTTGTAGTTTCTGAGTCATCTACAACTTGTCTAGCTTGCTCAGAGTCAATGCTAGTAGTTTCTGATTGTTTACCTATTTGTTCTTCATAAAAAGCTTGACGCTTAGGTCTTATATTAGAATTGATCCATGTTGAAAATTCTGTAGAGCCATCATATCTTCTTAATATACTATCAAACTCTTTATTAACAAATGATATAGCTTCTTCTGGAGCAATAGTTCCTTTAGATATATCATAACCCAAAGCTTTTAAAGCCACATTGTTATATTGTTTAACTAGTTTCTCTACATCAGCTTTATTAGGATCAGCTTTGTATTGCTTGGCTAAGTCTGTTACTTCAGATTTAGAAAAAGAAATACCTTTTTTAATGCTTGAAGTTTTTGATAACTTTAAAGCTCTTTTACTTAACTGTCCTTTTGAAACACTCTTAGAATAATCTTTCATAAAGTTGTAAGCTTGTCTAGCGTTTTCAAATTCTTTTTTAATACCTAGTTTTCTTAATATTTCTTGAACAAAATTTAATATCTTATTGCCTATATTTTCATTAAAAGTTATTTCATTTAATTCTATAGCATCTGAAAAAGCAGTAAACCACTCTATAGAAGTCTCTGGATCAAAACCTTCCATTGTCATGTAAGCATCTTGTATCCTTTTGTTTACAACTTCTAATTGTTTTTTACTTAATAAGTTTTTAAAATCTTTAATTAACGTTCTTCTATCTTCTATATCTACACCTTCAAAATAATCGTCTACAAGAAAATGAAAAGTTTCATGAGAACCAACAGATATAGCACCTCTTTGTTTGGATAAATTCTTATTTATAACGGCTATGTCACCTACTTTCCAAGCTTCTTCATTAGAAACATCCATAGGTTTTGTTCCTGGATTTTCTTTAACATATTCATCATATATTTCTTGAGCTTTTTCACCAGCTGATTTAACTAAATTTCCATTAGCATCAAACTCATCTTCAACTGTATAAGTTCTTTTACCAAGCTTCTTACCTTGAGCTTCTAAAAATTTTATAGTTTTATTCAGTCTTAAGTCTATAATAGACTCACCTACACTTGCTTTTTTAGTAGCTATATCAATGTCAGCTTCACTAGCGCTTGTTTCAGCTATTTCTTTATCAATAGCTTCTATTTCTTTTTTTGCTTTTTTAACAGAAGCTTGGCTAGGATCTAAACCTTTTATTCTATTATTTAATTCATTTTTTCTATAAATTAAATTAGTTATTTTTTCTTGCTGCTCATTTGACAATTCTGAATCTGTCTGATCAACTGCTTGCTGCAGTTCATCTATTTGCTTTATAAGCTCGTCACCTTGTTGTTTAGAAATAATACCTAACTCTTGTTCTTTTCTTATTTCTGATATAGCACCTTGTTTAACACTATTATTTCTTAATAAAGTGTTTTTACCAGAATTTAATGCAATACCACTACTTTGAACTACACCACCCATAAAAACACCTAAAGCTCCAGCATTAGCACCTCTTCTTAAGTATTCTTCAAAACCTAAATTTTGAACACCAAGAAAATCGTCTGTTAAATCTTGAGCTAAAGAAGTTGTAAATTCAGTAACTCCTTCAGCCGCAGTACCTAATCCAAAAGCTTGAACTATTTCTAGCGAAGTTTCTTTACCTAGCTCTTTAGCTAATCCTTTTGCGGTTGTTTCTCCTAGTTCTATACTAGCCTTTTTAACTAAACCTTTCAATCCTTGAAGAAGTATTTTTCCACCGTTTAAACCTATAGGCCCCATTAAACCTTCAGGTACACCCTCAGCTAAACCTCTAGCTGTTCCTCTAAAAAACTTTTCTTCTTTAGAAAGCTTTTGTATATTTGGATCTTCTGAAACTAATGTTTGCACATATTCTGCAGGTGTTATTAAAGCTGTCATTGTGGTTGCACCAGCTAAAGCTTGCAATGCAGTTGAAGATCCTCCAGTAGCGTAAGCAGCACCAATTGAAGCAACCATTAGTGGAGCTGATTGTAATGTGGTATTTAAACCCATTTTAGCAGCTCTTGAAAAATTTCCATTACTTAATTCGCTTACAAAATCACCTTCTGTAGCTCTTATTTTAAGTTCATTTTTTTCAACTTTATCTATTAATTCTTTACTTATAGAATTTCTAACGTCTTTTGGTATACTACTAACAAAACCACCGATGACCGGCGCTTCCTTTACCCCTGTTAAAAGTTCTAAACCATCTGATAAATAAGTTTCGGCACCTATTATACCTTGCATTAGTAGTGAAGCTCCATTCTCTAAGGATTCATAAGCATCACTCCAAGCATCTCCAGAATTTTTTTGTTGGTTAGCTATAGCTTTTAATTTAGAATCATTTTCTATATCTACTGTTATTTCACCTTTCTGAAACCTTTCAACAAACTCATCGTTATAAAGTCTTTTTATCATACCAGCTTTATCTACTTCAAAACCATTAACTAAGTATTTTTGCTCAAGACTTTCTTCAGGGGCTAACTTGTAAGACTCTTTAATAGTAGCTAACTTAGAATCATCTAATCCTTCAGGATCATATTTAGAATATAAATCTGATATTAACATGTCGTAATTATCTCCATAAGTAGATAATATAGAATCTAGCTTTTCTTGACTTATTTCTTCGTTGTTTTTCTTAGAATAAAAGTCAGTTAAAAATTTTTCTGGATCTCCTTCAATAATCATAAAATACTTTTAGGATCTTTTTTACCTGCGTTTTTATTTACGTAGTTATCTATTTCGTTAGATATTGTTTGTATAATATTTCCATAATCTCCTTCTTTTCCACCTAGTCTATACTGTTGTATTAAGCCTGGTTTGTGGGTGATATCAAACTCATTTTGGTTTATAGATTTTAAACCTATTTTATTTCTATATTTGTTATAATCAGATAATGTTATATTATTTATTTTATCATCCTGCAACTTTATAACATAGTTAACTTGTTCTGAAGGATCCGTAGGAATAGTAACGTCTTCACCTTTAACTTTTTTATTAACTGCAGCTGGTTGTTTATTTTCAATAGCGTTAACTTGTTTAGAAAAATTAGCCATTCTATTTATTACATAAGGCTTTATTTCACTTTGCGTGTCCATGTTAAGGTTTTTATATACAGTTTCTTGATTTAAAGCATCAACTAGTCCAATATTATCTCCTACACCTTGAACTAAAGCTCCATCAGCGTCTAAAATATAATATTTGTCAGAGTCAGAATCTTTTTCAAATTCTCCATTTTCATCTATTACACCCTGCATTGATTTAAAACCTAGTTCTTCTATGCCTCTAGCTTCGTTAAGTAGCTTAACTGTAGTCTCTGTTCTTTGCTTGCTGTTTTTAGGCATTTTACTAACTTTAGCAGCATGTTCTAAGTTTCTATTTAAATAAAAGTCAATTGATCTTTGTAGCTCTTGCTCTGTTTTAGCTGTTTGTATTTGATCTACAGTAAATTTCATTTTTTGAAAATTTAATCTAGCACTTTCACCTAAACTCATTGGAGCTCCAATGTCCGTAGTAGTTTTTTGATCACCAATAGCTGTTCCAGTAACATCATTATACATAGGGAATTTTTTGTTAACTAAATACTCAATCATTTTTTCTTTAGTTAATTTTCCATGTTTTTTATTATCGTAAGCATCTGGACTATCAGTAAATCTTTGAAAATTAGATTCATTTATTAAAGCCTCTATTTTATCACTGTTTTCTAAATTATTTTTATAAGCATTAACAGCGTTTATGTAATCGTTTTTAACCTCTGTAGTTATTTTAGTTCCACCAGCTGCTGCTTTTTCTATAGAACTAGCTTTAACTAAACTTTGCAAACCAGACGAAGCTTCATTAGACGCTTGTGTTAGCTCCTTTTCGTAATCATTAGCGTATTCTATTAAACCATTACCATCTTTAACAGAGTTTAAAAGCTGAGTGCCATTAAATAAATCTTGACCATTGTTAGTTATAATTATATCTTCACCTTGTATTCTAATATTCATTTTAGATGGATCATTTAAAAAATCCATATAAGCTTTTCTTTTATCACCATCTTTACCTAAAAATTGATTTCTTAAAACCATCTTTTTTTGTTCAGCTGGATTCTTGCTTAGAAACTCATTAGAAAGCTCGTTCACAGTACCTATTACTTTTCCAAAACTACCTATTACTCTTTGAGCATTATTAGCTTTATTTAAATAATCACTTCTATCACCATCAAAGCTAGCTATATCTGCTTTATATATATCAGTAACCATATTAGAAAACTGCTCAGTCATCTTGGTCATAGTTTCAGTCTGATCAATTCTTTGAGTGTCATTAACCAGCTTCTGCATATCTATACGCCTTTGCTCAGCTTGCTGTTGAAATAAGTTTACTTTATCTCTTCTTTCTTTAAAGGTTCCTTCTACATACTCAATTCCAGCTAAAACATCAGCTGCAGGATTAAAAATTGTTCTAGGTACATAATTACCTCTTCCTCGACCTCTATAAGGGCTTACTGGTTTACTAAAATCTTCCATAATTTACTTTATTAATAATTGCCTTCACCTGCTATATTATTTAAATCAAAGCCTACCGCTGCATTTGCATCAAAAGTTCCTCCAAAATTATTAGCGTCAATTGAGCTAAAATCAAATGAAGGACCCTGTCCAGGATCTTCTAATTGCATACTTGCTATTTGGTTTCTAGCAGCTTGATCAGCTCCTATGTTAGCATTAAGAGTAAGGTTCGTGTTGTCTATTGTAGGTGTTCTAGATGAGTTTTGTGTTGTTCCAAGGTTTTTAGCTTCTGGATCTATAAAACCGGATAAACCACCTATTCCAGAGGCTAGAGCTGCTGTACCAGTGGCTAAACCAGCTGCTCTTTGCTGCTGCGCTAAATCCATTTGCATTTGTAATCTATTAATATCTCTAACATCTCTATTTTCTTGCATATTAAACCTAGCCTGTTCGCCTGCACCTTTTAACTGCTCCATACGCTGTTGACCTTGAGCTGCTAGTTTTTGATTTTGAGTCTCTTGTTGTTGTATATTAGCTGAAATACTTTGCTTAGATCTTAAAGCAGCTTGAGCTAAAGCAGTTGCTCCACCAGCTCCAGTTTGTCTTAAATTATCTAATGTATTAGCTAAAGAAATATCTGCTTGCTCTGCTTGCATTTCAGCAGCTTTTGTAGCTACTTGCATATTAGCAAAAGGATTAGTTACATTAGCATATGGATTAACTATTTGCTGTCTGCTTTTTTCAATATCATCTAACTTTGTTTGATAATCTTCTATTGCTTTTTTAGATTTATTAGCTTGGTGAAAACCCATAATAGCTGGAACTGACTTAGCTATTAACTGAGTTACTTCTTTATTGTCCGCGAAAAATCCTAATACTGTGTCTAATGCCATAATTATAATTTTATCTTGATGATACTACAAATTCTGTTGAGACAGCAAACAACTCTTTAGTTCCACCTAAATCTGTAGTTGCATCTGTCGATACTTTTACTGTTGCTAAATAACCTTTAATACCTGTAGTTGCATCACCAAAGAACACTTCATTTGGTCTAGCTACACTATTATTTATTAAATTAGCAAAATATTTATTTTCTTTTCTATTAAAACCTGCTCTATAAGGTACACCACTTTCTGTGTATAAACCTTCTTCATAGCTTCTTACTAGTTTAGCAGAGTCATTATACTGTTGGTTTGCACCTGACTGTAAATCAAATCCTTCTGCATCTGATAAAAACGACTCAACTTGCCAACCGTTACTACCTTCGTAATTAACAGTTTTAAAATTCTTTATTATACTTGGATTAGCGTTAAATATAAATTCTACACTAGAGTTAGAAGTTAAACCATAAAAAGTACTTCTAATATGGCCAGGTGTTTGATCATAATGCTCATATATTTCAGCATCGTAAAAACTATAGTATTTACTTTTTAAACTACCAATAAAATTAGGTTCATAAGTAAAAAAGCTAGTCCAACCATTTATATCATCTTCAAAACTTAAAGTGCTATAAGTATCAGGCGTTATAGTATCTTCGCTTTTGTCTTGTATAGATACTACATAGTTTTTATTGTGAATATCCCAACCACCTAATAATCTATCTTTTATAAATTTAGTAAAAGTAGCATTTTGTCCAACATTTGGAGTTCCAGGATCGTTACTTAAGTATAATGTATTTGTGTTAACTATACCAGTAATAGTAGCTGATATAGGTGAACCACTTGTTTGAGGTATAGAGACTAACATGCCTTTTTCTAAGTTAGTTAAAACATTTGAAGGACTTAATGTTAGCTTGGCTGGGCTTGATCCAGAACCTGCTATAACACCTGTAAATGTAAATTCTTTAAAATTGCTATTTATTTTAGCAAACTCTTCTCTAAAGAAAGTAGACATACCATATTGAGATATTTCAGTTAAACCATCTCTTGATAATCTCATTACAGCATTTCTATATTTATCTATAAAATATCTTCTATAGCCATAATAAGCAAAGCTTTCAGGGTTTTTACTTATACCATACTCTCCTACATAAGGAGTTATTTGACCAATAACTAAATTAGTCGATGTTACAGATCCTGCTCCTTCAGCAGAGTAAATAGCATCTTTATCTATTAAAGCATTGCTTACTTTGTTTTCTTGAAATATAGCTAAGTTGCTATCTAAGGCATGAAGCTTTTGTATAGAGCCATAATTAGGATCTACAGCTTTTGTTATTTCTTCTCCAACTGAAAATACATTTGTTTCATTTAAATCAGTTCTTGAATTATAAACACCTGAGTATATTAAAGCATTTACCCTAACTGATTGCTCATTAGAGTTTTCTACTAAATAAGCTCTTGGACCATAACTAGTCGATGTATTATTATAACCACCTCTTATTCTAGCTTCTTCTATTATCCAGTTTCTACCACCAATACCAATAGTATTAGTGTCACTACTAGAATTAACACCAAAAGTAGGGTAACCACTAGGGTTGTTAGGTAAGCCAGAAAAAACAGGTTGATAAGCTGCATTACCTGTAGTAACATCATTAACGTTCTTCTTTAAAACAAAAGAGTTAAAATATTTTATTGCAATGGCCATATTATATTATCACTTATTTTATAATTATATTACTATTTTTCAAAAGTTATAGTTCTACTAAAGTCTGTTAGTCCAGCTGGAATACTTGTTTTATTACTATCATAGACTTTAACTCTAAAGTTTGTAGTAAGCTGCTGTCCTTGTTGAGTTAGTAATTGATTTATAGCATTAGCGTTTGGATGTAAAACAAATTGGTTATTTGTTAAATTAGTTCCATTTGATCTAATATTATCTATTATTAAGTAAGGGTGAGTTAAATTATTAGAATCTACTACTTCTGCTGATAATTGATCAGTGTCTCTAGCCGTGTCTGCGCTACCATTTTTAGAAGTAAACCTAACCACTTCAAAAGAGCTTACATTAGCCGTGTTTATTGGGCCTGAATAAAGAGGGTCTGGTAGACTAGTTAAATCATAAGACTGGTTAGAACCATTTAAATACATAGCAGATAAAACAGGTGGATCGTTAATTAATCTACAGTTATTTAAAGTTATATCGTTGGTTATAGCATTAGCAGTAACACTAATAACAAAAGTGTAGCTTTCTAATGTGTTAGCATTTTCACCATACATGAATAAAGAGTTGCTTTCTATTCTAAATAACTTTAAGTTGGTAGGGTGTTGTTCTATTGAAAAATCAGAAGCCCTATTGTTAGTTGGTGTAGATCCATCAACTACGCTTACTATAGACATTGTATTACCATTATCAGCACATGAAGAGCCAGAAGAATCAAATGCTTCAAAATATAATGTAGCAGGTGAATTAACACCATCATTTTCTGATAGAATAAACTGTAAAGAACCCGTTGCACTGTCATTGCCAGAAGCATCTCTTAAGCTAAAAGGACCATCTGTGCCAACTTCTACATTTAAATCACTTATTAAACCTGATGAAGAAGTTTCGTAATAAATATCTAAAACAGATTTTGTAGGCTCTGTTTCAAAAACACCTAAGTCTTGCCAAGCTCTTTCTATTTTAAGTTTGTATTGAGTAGTGTCTCCAGCTTTGTTTATTACAGTGTCAGTGTAAGCAGGTGTAGCACCTATCTTGAAATCTGTTTCTATTTTAGCTATAAAAGGATTCGCTGAAGCATTGAAAAATATATCGTGAAAGTTGTATGAATAATCGTTAGTATTTCCCGTTTCAGACAAGAAATAAGGATAAAAAGGCTGAGGCTTGTCATGTTGCGTATCGATTGATTGATATGGAAATAAATTACCTTTTGTAGTCGTCCAAGAGCCTAGCTCTTTAAAAGGCTCTATAGAAATTACTTTTTCACCTCTTTTGCTAACGTTAGACTGCGTATTGTAAGAACCATTAACACTTGAGTAAAGTGGATTAACTCTATTGTATAATAGTACTCTACTATCAAAAGTGGTGTCATTTCCATTAACTTCTTTAAGTTCTCTAGGAATTTTATTTATATTATCACCAAATAGGTTTAGCAATGTTATTCTATTTTTACTATGGAAGGTAGGTAAATACTTCTCTATATTTTGAGTAATGGTATCGACAGTTAAATTGCTATCATTTTCAACAGCTGCATCCCATATTAATTCACCAGCTAAAGCTCCTGGAGTATAAACATTGTAATATTCTTGTTCTTGCTGCTTTATAACTATTCTGTAAGTATAATAACCTAAAGGATTAGACGCTGAGTATAGACCTGGATAACCTTGTTTACCAGACCCTGGCACTGGGTTTCTTAATGCAAATTCTAAGTAATCACCCCAATAGTCTACAGAGTTACTACCAAAATTACTATAAGGTGTATATATAGTAGAATTAGAAAAGTTAGCAGTAATTAATTCAGGATCTGACAATATAACATTAGAAGCTCTACCATATCTATCATATAAAACAACTCCTACTTGATAACTTCTATTTTGCTTTACAGTATGATTTGGAAACTCTATAGTAAAATTATCATTTGCTTTTTCTTTGTATTTTATATCGTATTGCAGATAATCAGGTGTAGCATGCTTGTCTATAAAATTACCATATATTATTCTATTACCTGAAACTTCTTGTGTTAAAGCTCTTATTGGTATTTTATCTGAAACTCTAATTAAATCAGCTTCTGGTAATACTTTAATAGGTTTTGAAGATAAATACTCATAAACGTAGTTTACTGAACTAGATGACAATCTAGAAACTGGAACATCTTCAACTACTCTTACAGCTTGTTCATCTGAGTTTTTAGCTAGTATTTGTATTTCTTTTATTTTTAATTTAGACTCAATTGTATTTGAACTTTCTGGTAACTTTATATTAAGCTTAACTTTAGTTACAGCATTTTCCATAAACTTAACATTGCCAGACTGCAGTGTTATTTCTTCGTCATCATTTGTAAAATAACCAAATTGATCTGGAATAAAAGCAGCTTGAGTAAATGGAGACATTAAAGAGTATTCACCATCGTCATATTTGAATCTATAACTAAATCTAGCAAACTTATCTTTTAATAAATTCTCATCACCTTTATAAGCGTTATCGTATATGGGATTAGCTCTTTGTATTTCAAATACAGCATTAGCTATTATATCCTGCGTAGGCGCTACAGACACCTGAACGCTGCCAGTACTAGGGTTAGTTCCCACGCTGTTTATAGTGAATTTTAATTCTGAATTTATAGGAGTTGACAAGTTTTCTTGAACAGGAAAAACTATTTGATCTCCAACTTTTAAATCTGGATTACTAACGTTTGAAGTGTAGGGACTACCATTTAAATTAAAATTAACATTTCCACTAGGCGTGTTTTGAGACAAAGTATTTATTATATGGCTAGCTAAAAATTTTGTAGAAACATTTAATAAACCAGACTCATTTGACGTGTCTAAAAAACTAGGAGCTTCAAATGGAGCAAACTTAGCAACTGATATATGATCTTCATTATAATAGTAAGGATTACTAGTTCCAGATAGTTCATAGCTACTATTGTTAGCAAAGTCTATGTTTATTTTTCTTGGCTGATTTCTATTATCCGTCCAAAATAACATGTTTTCTATTATGTTAATATTTATTATTGGATGAGTTTTAGAAAAGTTAAGGAAATTACCACCAAGAAGTACTCTGTATACATTATTTGAAACATTGTATTGCACTACGTAGCAAGCGGCGCCTTTAGCGTTAAATGTTACATTAGGTGTACTAGGTGGATTAGGAACAGATGTTGTAATATCTCCAGGAGCAAAATTACTTAACCTATCGTTAGATGAATCTGCGTAGTCTGTTAAAAATAAAAATATTCTATCATTAGTTACATCCATAAAGTAACCAATTATATCTAAACCATTTAAAACAACATCTCCATCTGTAGCAAAGTATTTAGCATTGTTTTTAGCATCTTCTAAATAACCTAAATCTGTTTTTAAACTTGTTAACTTTCTATTACCTAATATATTTTCTAAAGCACCAACATCTGCACCTTCAGACCTGCTAATACTTACATTTTGAGCATCTCTATATTCACCATTAGGTATAAGTCTAGAGTCTAAGGTTTTATTCATCTTAGACTTTAGGAAAGTATTTTTAATTTCTGGCATACTTAATGTTTAATCCATTTAGATTTGTTTCTAAACACTTGAGCGATCTCTTCTATCTTTATATTACTTAAACGTATTTTAGCGTTTCTAAGAGCACTAGAACGGTCTCTCTTAAATCTATTTACTACATATTCTGGAATACCTGCTCTACCTGATAGTATTGAATAAGCTATATGCATATACATTGCTTGCTCTGCCATTTTAGGTAGTTTCATGTCAGCATCATAAGCTAAATTATCAGATATATATTCTAATATAATTAATTTACCTGCTAAATCACTTGAAAAAGAAAAAGTACCTGTTCTTTCGTTTATAGTAAACATACCGTTTACTTGAGCTTCTTCAGGTTGTAATCCATATCTTTGCCCTATTAAACCTTCGTTAGTAGAATCTCTATAGTCATTTGGTTGAAAGTTTGTAGTTAAAGATCTGTTTTTCCATTTTTCTTCAGTTAATGATTGATTAGCTAAAGTGTTTTCTCCATCACCATCTTGAGAAGGTATACCATCGTTATCTTGTAAAGGTAGTTTAGTTGGATTAGAAGTTACTCTAGTTGGATATATGATATGTTTAGCTCCAGCATTATCTATCCAAGAACATTTAACATAGTTAACATAGTCTTGTGGTATAACTATAGATAAGCTTGGTGGTATAGTTAATTCTTGTGATTTAATACTTTTTAATGTATCGTAACTAAATTCTTGCAAACCTCTTTTAGCATGAAACATTATATCAGTTCTTTTAGCAGATGGTATTAATTTTCCAGCACCAATATAAGCTACTATAAAGTTATTTATAATGTCATTTAAACTTATATATTCGTAGCTACCATAGTTATTATCTATAGCTGATTGAGATAGTTTAACAACTATATTCCCAACTACTAGCGTTGATGTTATAGTTATAATGTTTTCAGAAACTGAGTATTCAGCAACACCAATAGTAGAACCATTATTAGTTATAGTATAGTTAGAAACTGGTAAATCTATTAAGTTTGTATTAAAAGTGCAAGTAAAAGTATGTGGACCAGCACCACCAGCTGTAGTAAAAGCTTGTTGACCAGAGTAATATTGCGCGTTAGTTTCTGTTATAAGTCCCATTTATTATGATTTTTCGTTTACTTCTTCTTGTTGTACTCTCGATGCTGCAACTTGTACAATTTGTGGATCTCTTATTACTACACCTTGATATAGTAATACTTTTAACACCACTTCAGTTCTTTCAGAGTTGTGTAGTTCAAAGTCAATAGAATTAGCCGAGTCATATACTAATTGACCTAAACTACCAGTTGTATAAGCCCAATTAATATCAGTTGGTTTCTTTACATATTGCATTTTAACATGTAAAGGATTTACTATTGTTTCAGGATAAACTAAAGCTTTATTGTCTTCGTATAAATATATTGGATAATTTGTTGTAGGTGCAGTTAAAGGAGCTTTTCTAATATTGTATATTTCTGCTCTACCTACTCTCTGCATTTCTTTATATGTTGCAGTATTTGGTTCATAAGTAATTGAACCTAATCTATATAACTCAGAAGGAGTTGTAAAAGGATTTGTACCACCAATAGTTTTTTCAGCTACTGTCTGGTCATTTTCAGTTTTAAATTCTGCAATTTTTTCATCTGTAACAGCAACTCTATCTGAATATTCCATATCAGACTGAGGTATACGTAGTTGTTGATTTAAGTCTTCAAAGTAAGCCTCAAATATTTCTCTTTGTACTTGACTACCTATTTTATTAAATTCATCAGGTGTCATATAACCCCTTTGTTCTTTGTTTAAAATAAGTAATACAGTTTTATATACAGTATCTACGCTTATTGCCATTTTTAATATTTTAAAAAGAGAGGTTACTTATGTAACCCCTCATAATTATAGTCACTTGTTATTTGAACTTTTTCTCGATAGATTTATAAACTTCAACACCTTCATCAGTTTTAAACCACGCAGCTAATGCTGAATATGGGTTTTCGTCAAAAGGAACGTTCATAAGTTTTCTACCATTACTAGCCCAAGTAAATGTTCTTTGATCTTGAGATAAACCTAGTATATTAGCTTCAGTAGCTCTAATACCAAAGTTTCTAAGAGTAACATTTTCATCATTTGCTAATTCTATAAACAAACTAGGGTTTGATCTAGCAAACAACATTAAATCTCTTTTAAGTTCTTTAGAACTCATCTTAGATACACTAGAGCCAGATTCAACTCTTAATATTGCTTCAGCTTGGTCAACGTCCATAGTCATAGCAGCATTTAAAGCTTCTATTTCTAGTTCTAAGTAATCTAAATCATCAGTTGCTTCTTGTACATCATCTTTTTCGGAATATAATTTATTCCTGTTTGGATGATATAATGAAAGCATTTTTTGTAAAGCAACATCAGATTTAGGTACCATTAATACACCATCTTCAAAAACAATATGCCCTAATGTTGCAGATCCAGTTTGTTCATCAACAAATGGACTTCGCATGTTAGTTGCATATCTTAGTTCTCTATTGTAACCTTTTGCTTCGTCAAAGTACATTAAAGGTTTTCTAGAAGAGTGTTTAGAGTTAATTCTAAACGTTAATGGTGACTTGTTATTTAATAAATGATAATACCTATCTTTAATTTCCCAAGTATCTTTTTTAATTTCTTTTGCTACAGCTTTTGCTGGAGCTTTTTTTTCTTTTGTTTCCATAATATAATATAATATAATAATTAAAAAAGACCCCGCCGAAGCGGGATCTTATTGTTGTTCTATTAAATAGAAGCTACTGTAACTTCAGTTACTTTTGAGCTTAGCTCTACTAATGGAGCAACGCCAGAAGCGCCTTCCATAACGTCTAAAGCTTTAACTACTTTAAACACGTCAGCTTGAGCATAAGCACCTGCGCCAGCGATAGTTGCTTTGTAGCCACTTGTATAAGCTATTTCAACATCATCACCTGTAGCGCTTTCTTTTACATGTCCAACGTTATCAGCTGATACTATATCAAACTCACCGTTGGCTTTTGCTAATTTTATATGTCCCATTTTCTTTATCTTTTAAATGTTAATAATTATATAGTAGATTTAAATAACACGAAGTTATTTGCACCTTGTACACAAAGACATCTTTCAGATAAGAAATGAACTTGCATTGCATCTAAAGAAGATGTATAAGCTCCGCCTACTGAACCAGTAACCCAAGACTTCATTCTTCTATCATCAGCTTCAGAAGCTCTGTATCTTACATGTAAGAAAGGACGTCTGATATTTTGACCTAACATTTGATCATAAACAGTAGATGTTCCAGCAGGAATCATAACACCGTCAATATCTCCAGTTAAACCTCTTGTAGATGCATCATTTAGATATTTCCAATCAGTTTTGTAGAAGTCATAAGAACCTCTTCTAAAACCAGAAAATCCAAAGTTAAGCGCCATATCTTCTTCATTGTTAAATAAACCATAAGAAGCATTAGCAGTAGAAGCATAACCTCCACCAGCTTGAGCAGCGATCATATCATCAAAATCAAGAGCAGTAGCTCTAGATAAAAATAACATATTTTCTTCAATAGCACCTTGCTTATCTAATTGCTTAAGAATAGCATCGAAATCACCTAAAGCGCCAGATCCTGGAGCAGCAGCACCAGCAAAGTCATTATAAATGTTTCCTCTTGCTTCAATAGCAGCAAATAAACCTTCAGATCCACTTGGAGTAGTAGCACCAGCTAAATCTTTTTCAGCTTCAACCATACTCATTTCTAAGTAATCTTCAAATCTTAATCTAGTTTCAGATTCAGCTTTTAGATACCATAAGTATCCAGAAGTACCATCTTCAGTAGCAACTTCAACCCAACCAATTTGAGCAGCATCAGATCCACTAACCTGATACATGTCTTTTAATATAATCGGCTTGTTTGAAAATTGAGTAAAATCAGGCTGAATAGCAGAAACACCATTTGCAGAAATATTACCTGCAGCGTCCATGCCATCAGTGCCTTTACCAAAGTCAGATCCATAAACAAATAATTTAACAGAATCACCAGCAGTTAACCCAGTGTTAGTTGTTAAATCAGCAACCTTATAAGTAACAACAGTAACTTCAGCTGTTCCTACTGCAGGAGTTCCACTCCATGAAGTCACATTTGAAACATCTGACACTTTAGCTTTTACAGTGTTTAAACCATCTGAAATAACAACAGTTTGATTTTTTCTAACAACACATTGCTTTTGATTTTCAACTTGTACTTCAATTATAGTAGAACTACCAGATTTAATATTTGCAACATCATAAGAAACGTGTAGTCTATTTTGTTCAGACCAAATTACTTGATCCGATGTCATTGGCATTTCAGCACCAACCATTCTTAAGAAACCTTGTAACGTTCTGTTACCAAATCTCTCTACTTCCGCTTCGTATAATTCCGGAAGGTATTGCTCAGCAAAAGTACCACCACCAGTAGAGCTATTAAACGCTAGATAATTAGTATCTAGAGCTTGCTTTTTTTGGTGAGGTTGTAATCCTGGAGCATTAGTTATATCTAATCCCATTTTGTATTAGTTTTAAGTTTTATTTTTGTTTTGTTTTTATTTTTAACTTAGAACTATCTACACCGCTAATTGCTTTTACTCTTAATCCGTTAATAAATACATCACCTGTAGATGTTACTCTAGGTTCGTTACTTACATTTTTAGATTTAGCCATCACATCTTTTACAGCATCGGCTTTGCCTTGCTCATAAAAATGATTAGCTATTGTATCAGCGTTTTCAGCAGCATAAATGGCTTTGTGGTAACCAGCATAATCTTTTACTTCACCTTTCTCGTTCAGGAACTTCCCAACAAAATTAGTTAGATCAGATTGGGTGTTAGCAACACCATCAGTATCCGAAACTCCATATCTAAATTTCTTTTCACCAATATTGAAGTCAAAACCTTTGAATTCTTGGTTAAAATAGTTTTTAGTGTTATTCTGGAACCTCTCGTGTTGATTTTGAACCATTTTCTGTTCTTCGTTGTATCTATTGAAAAAGTCAGTAGCTTTTTGTTGGTCTTGAGTTACGCCGGGTCTCAACTTGATTTCGTCGTAGTATTTACTCTTAGTGTCCTCTAAAAATTTACGGGCTTTAGCAATTTCTTCTTTGAAGGCAAGTTTCTTTTTCTTTATATCTCGCTCTTCATCCATATCTTCGTCAAATGAAAAGTTATCTTCTAATAAGAAGTTAACCTCTTCGATGTCTAAATGTGGTTTAGTCTGTTTGTAGTATTCTCTAATTAAAGCATCGTCATTTATATTGCTGTAGTCAGCATTTAATCTAACGTAGTCTTCAACTGTGCCACCTGTTTCTTCCATAAACTTAACTAACTTTTCTACATTTTCTGGTAAGTTAATTTCTGGCTTAGCTGGCTCTGGAGCAGTTTCTATAACTGGCTCTTTATTTTCTTCTACTTTTTCTTCTTCAGTAACTTCTTGTATTGGAATTACTTTTTCTTCAGTAGCTTCTTCAGTTGTTTCTTTAACAACTTCTTTTACTGGCTCTTCTTTAACAGCCTCTTCCTTAGCTTCATCAATAACAACTTTTGTTACTTCTTCTTCTACAGGATCTTCTTTTTTAGATAAATCTACTTTTATAGTTTCTTGTTGTTTGGTAAGTTTCTTAGGTCTACCTGGTTTCTTTTTTACTTTAAAAGAACCTTCTTCTTTTACTTCTTCTGACATAATATAATATAATAGTTAATATAAAATTACTTAGGGCCAAACTGCTCTAAGCCAAATCCACCCATAGTATCATTACCTGCGGATTCAAAGTTCTTCGGTAATAAATCATTTTTTCTTTGATCTATTAACTCAGATTGTTGCGTTGCTTGTATTTTGGTTCGTTCGTCTTTACGATCTTCTTTAAATTCTTCTCCTTGTTTTCTAGTTTGCCCTTGAGCTTGAGTAAGTTGCATATTGTAATTAAACTCTAGTTCCATTAACTGTTGTTTAATTTGTGCTTCTCTCTCCATCTTTTGTACTTCAAAATCACTCTTAGCTTTTTCAAGCTGCATCTTTTGCTCAGTTAATATCTGCTGCTTGTTAGCTTCTGCCATAGCTGTTTGCTCTGCTAACTGTGCATTAGACTGTGCTTGAGCTTGCATGTTAGCTTGTTGCGCTTGTTGATCTCTAGCTGCTTTATCTTTTCTACGCTTCTTTAACATTTGATTAGCTAACTTTAAATTAGCAACTTCTCTAATGTCAATAGCATCTTCAAGATCTATTTGTCCAGCTTGTAAAGCTATTTGAATATTTTGCTCTAGTATTTGCTTTTGCTCTTCATCTGGTTCTAATTCTAAGAATATGCCAAAGTCATGCATATTTAAACTAGATAACTCTTCTAATGTTCCTACGTTATATCTAGATATACTAGACATTAAAGACTGTTTAGTCATTGGAAACATTAAAGCATCAGCTACTCTTAATGATATGTTTTCACAAGTTCTAAGTGTTAAATATAAACTAGCTTGTAATACATGTCTTGTAGCTACATTTGAATTAGCAGCAGCAAGCTTCTGTAAACCAACTAATGATTGCTTATCTGGTAATGTACCATCTCTAGCTTCATTAAGTCCCGTCACATCTCTAATCATTTTTAAATAATACTCATAAGTTTGTATCAATGATTGTATTTTACCCATACCACTTGATGTAGCAAGTTCTTGTATTGGAACTTTACCTGGATTCATACCACCATCTTGAGTCATTGATCTACCAACTATAGAACCTGTTTGAAAATACATATTCAATGCTTCAGCTGGATTATAATTAGTACCATTGCCTAAATCTACTTCTGCTAGACCATCTATATCCATATAAACACCATCAGGCACTATCCTAGACATCACCTGTTGCAGTTTTAGATGCGTTAGCTGTATCATATCAGCAAAACCAGTTATTCTGCTTACAATTGATTCTATGCGTCCTTTGTATAATCTAGGAGCTACGATGTTATAGTTCATATTAACTTTAACAGTGTCTGCAAATGGTCTAGTCATATTCTCAGCCATTTTCCACTCAAGCATTTTTTCATGCCCTAGTATTTTAGCTCCTGAATACAATACTTCAATTGATCTAAATGCTTTTTTAAAGTTATCACCTTCTGGCGCATCTATAAATGTATCTTGTTTTTCTAATGCTTTTTCAAGGCCTGATGCAGTTTGCTTTATTTTAAATACTTGATTAGTATATGTTTTATATTCAAAATATAATACTTGCACTGTATCATCATCATAACGACCACTCCAGTTTCTAGTGTAGTTTTGATTACCTGGATACTTTTGTATTTCTTCTAGTTCACTAGGTGTTAAATAAGGAAATTGCTTTTTAAGCTCTGCTAAACTAATAGGCTTTACTTCACCTACATAATATAAATCTTCAAAGTTAGGATCTTCAGTATATGAATAAACTAAGCTTGATGGATCTACATAATCAACAGTAACACCTTCTGATCTATTAAACGATGTTTTAGTAGCTGCAATACCTAATATAGTTAAATCTTGATTTAATCTTCTTCTAGTTAAATCATATTTATTTTTAGCTAATACATTATTAATAACTTCTTCTTCAGCTACTTCAATAGATTCTTTATAATCCATTTGCATATGAAGCTGTAAATCTTCTTCGCTTTCCATCTCCAAACCTTTACCTTGTGATTTAGAAACATCAAGACCTGTCATTTGTTGTATTTGATTTATAAGATCTTTTTGCATCATATCTCTTTGTAGAGCTTCAGCATAAGCAGTTCTTTTCATTATAGACTCAGGATCTTGAGCATAAGCTTTTATATCATAAGATCTTTGAGACATACCATTTACAACAATATCTACAAACTTAGGAATAACTGGTACGGGTTTCCAGTCTAAGTTTAAATAAGATAAGTCACCATTAATAGATAATTCGTCTTTATATTTTTGAATAGATTGTTCTCCTCTAGCATATAATCTTAGCTTGTGGAAATTATTATAGTTCGTATTAAATCTATCTTGCCAACCCCTGTCGTTTCTAAACCACTCAGATTCAATGGCTCTACCAACTTGTAAACCATAATCATAAGAAGCTTTTTCTACATCCGGTACGACCTGATCTGGAAAAGAACTATTGTAATTAGTTTTTATCATCTATTTTATTTTTGAATTATAACCCGTGTTATCATATCTTTTAATACCTAAAGCTACAGATTTTGTTTGTCTTTTATTGACTGGCGTGTATCTATTTTTATTACAAGCCATAATAGCTAAACCTGAACTTATCGAAGCATCGTGCTTTGTTCTATTGTTAATATTGAACTTAGACCAATCTTCTAATGTCTTTTGATGGTACATGTCACCGTAGCCATCTTCTTTTAATCCTACATAAGTTTCTATATAAGATTCTATAGCAGCAGCATGTGCTTGCTTAATATCTTCACTTGAGTTAGGTATTCCACCTATTTCTTTTTCAGTAGTTGATAGCTTATTCCAAACTTTATCAGGACGATTCATAGAATAACCTCTATAACCTCTTCGTTTTAAATAATATAAAAACCTAGGTTTGTTATTTTCAGCTAATATAGGCATACCATAAAATACCATAGCCATTAATACATCTTCAAAAAATATTTCAGCTGTTTGAGGTCTTGATATATATTCTAAAAAGAAATGATTAGGTGGTGCATCTTCCATTGAAAACTTTGTAAGTCCGTGTAAAGCTCCATTAGAACCTTTACCATCAACAGTTCCTGATATATCATAACTATCAAGACCAAAAGCACCAACGTGTTCGTTTCCAGGATATTTACCGTTATTCTTTAGTATCACTCGATTTTGCAAGCTTTTAGGTGGTACCCAGCTTATTTGGAACCTACCATTTCTATTTGGATTAAATATAACCCTTGAATCTTTAATACCATTTTCCCACTGAAAGCTACCTACTGTAACAGCTGCTGAATTATTAAGTTCAGCATTATAATCAATTTGTTCGTATATCTTAGTTAAGTTAAATAAACTATCTTTTGTTTCGTCTCTGAAAGCATGTGCTTCAGTTCTTGGAAACTGACGATAGTATTCATTTAAACCATCAGGGTCTTCTCTTAAGCCGTCGACTTCGTTTTCCCAGTTTTCAATAACTCCTGTTGTAATTTCATAACCATCAACTCCTTTGACTGTATTTTTACTTCTAACGAAGACAGGTAATCCATAAGTATCGATGAATCCTTCATAGTTCCATTCCATAGGAATGAACAAGCTATAGAGTCCAGAAGATGTTTGTCCGTTTCGATTTCTTTTATTAACGTTTGAATTGTAGTATAATTTTTTGAAATTGTCTCCACCTTTATCTAAAGCATTTGAAGTTGAGCCCATCATACATTTACCTACGATTCTTGATCCTAGACGTAATGTAGTTTTTGTAACTCTCCAGTTATTTAATATATTATCAGGTCTTTCCCACTTACCACTTTCATCATGAGCTAATAGTTTTAGCTTTTCACCATCATAAGAGTTATCACCTGTGTTTTTCCAGTCAATAGTTGTATCAAGACCATCTAGTTCCCTAAGCTGTTCATTCGACTCAAGCTTTCTTCTAGTAAGCTTTGATGCCGGAACACGATATGCCAGTTCAGTCTTTGGCCTGTCCATACCATCTTGAATGGGTTTAAAAAAGAACGGGTAGTTGACTGATATTGGGACAACTTTATCTGTGAACATTTTCTTGGCATCTGCTCCAGACTTGGAAAGTATTCCAAACCTAGCATCAGAAGATATTGTAGCTTGATTGACAAGCTCTGCTGACGACATAAAAGAAAATCCAGATCGTCTGTTTTTAAGATAGCACATTCCGTAACATCTTGTATCTGCTTTACATGCTTCCCAAAATATAAAGAAGAGTCTATTTGCTTCTCTAAAGTCTGGCGCTCCAATGTCGATCTTTGACCATTGCAAGTACATGTAATGAGTACCAGTAATGTAAGTAGAAGTACCATTGTTATAAAAGTGAAATCCTTGTTCTCGTCTAGTAAATTCATTATCAATATAATCGTACCACTTTTCTTTAAATTCAGCTGGATATTCCTCCCAGTCAAACCTACTTTTAATTCTACTTAATTCTTTTGGATATTCGGCTTTTTCCCAGTATTGTTCCGCTTTTTCTTTACTTCGTTTAAACGGTTCATTTGCTGCTGGTAAAGCAATCCTGAGATCCTGTATTTCAATGATTTGTCCAATTTTACCTGTTTTACTTATTACTATAAAATCATAATCAGAATTATAACCATAATCCCATTTTTTAAATCTATTGTTTTTAGCTAATATCTTAGGATTTACAACGTCCTTAATTTCTTTCCAAAGGGTTTGTTCGTAACTCACTTACTTCTCCCTTCTGCAAAACCTTTAAATGTTTTTTGTACTTTAACTTCCTTAGGTTTTTCATTTAGTATATCTTCTTCTATTTGAATACGATTAAGTATTTCAAAAGCATCGAATATAGCTAGTTTCTTTGTTGCGGCAGCATTCTTTAATCTATCAGCGCTTACGTCATCGTCTGAGTCAACAATCTTTTCTTTTGCTACCTTAATTAATTCCTCAACTGCTTTTTGCCCAGCTTGGATTATTTTCTTCTTCGTTTCCTTGGTATTCATGAGTTAAAGCTATATCATTAGATTTCATACAATAAAGTCGTTCACCTTCTATAATAAACTCAAACTCAGAGTTAGGTGTAAACGTAATAAGGGTTCCAGGTGTTATTTTAAGAGCTTCTAAGGACTTGTTAGAATATTTTACTATTCCAACGTTAGGTTGTTCTTTTCTATTCTCTAAAACACTTTGGTTTTTAAGTGGTTTTATAAAGCAATAATCTAAATGTGTTTTTAAATTATACATATAGATTTGTTCAGGAGAAACAAAATAAAGATCATCTTTGAAATGAGTTGAACTATTTCGTTCTTTACCTTTTTGATCATACCATCTTCTAAATATATTATGGTGAATATATAATTCATCTCCTATATTTATTTTAGTAGCATAAGCTGCAGGAGTTTGAACTACTACAGCCTTTTTACTAATAAATCTATGGTCTTCAATGCCGCTGTTGATAATAAGATCAGTATCAGCAACTCTTCTTGTATTGTCATACCTATCGTTTAAAGGTTTGACAATAAAATAATATAAGCTTTGCATTAATACTTAAGATCATACTCTACAGATATTGACATATTAGCATTAAACTTTTTCCAAGGTAAGACTTCATTATTTTTAGTTATAAAAATATTATATGATTGGTCTTTGTCTTCAAAAAGAATATCGCTAATAGTATGTCCACCATATACTTCCTGACCAGTTGAATAATGCATTGCATCGTTCTTATAGTCAGAACCTATACTAATCTTCCTTATTACCTTCGACATTTTCTTTTATCTCAGTGTAAGTACCATCTTCAAGATCAATATTAATAGCGCCATATTCAGCTTCTAATACTTCCTTATAATCTTCAACTTCTTTATTAACACCAGCTATTTCATGAAGTAGTCCATGCTTTTGGCTTTCTAATAATCCGATGTTGTTAACTAATTCGTTAAGTTTCTTTTGTTGTTCTTGAATTAATTTTAATTCTTCTTCTTTGATTTTCATTTGATTTGATTTGATTGTTTGTTTGTTTTGTTATTCTCCTGGTCCTGGTTCAGCAGGTGTCCATTCTGGAGTAGCTAGTAAAACTAGTATCTCTTCATGGGTGTAAGTCCCAACAGGCGTCAACGAACCGTTTGTAATAAAGCTAGGCTCTACCTGGAAAGACAAAACACCTTGCGTATTCGCCACGTTTCTTCTCATTGTTTGAGCAGAAGATTGGTTTACTTGACTGAACAAAACAGAGTTTGTATCAGATAAGTTAATTACTACATAAGTTGTTGCCATTGTTTAATTGTTATTTGTTAATTACTTGTTATTTATATATTTACTTGTTTTAATTCTTTTTTACGGAGTGTTAAGACCTGAAACTGTTATTGTAGCATTGCCATTTCCACCTGACACCGTGAGAACATCTCCTATTAGATAATTATTACCACCACTATTTATAGTTATTGCAGTTATAGCTCCTCCAGAAACAGTAGTTATATTAATTGTACAATTTGTACCACTACCACCCGTTGTTGCAATATTAGTTCCAGTGGAATATCCAGTTCCTCCAGTTGTTATTGTAGCGTCACTAACTCCAGAAACTCTTGATACAACACTCATCCCACTTGATAATGTATTAGCTGTACTATATGGCGCGTCACCTACTAAACTACCTTCTAACATTCCGCTTGATACTCCATTAGCTGTTGTACCTACACCGTTTACTAAAGCGTCTACACCCATATTTTGACCATCTCCATTGTTGCTACCTTTTTCATCAGCTACAATCCAATTATTTCCATCAAAAGAACTATTTTCACCTAACTGCCACCAAGAAACTAGATTAGAATATGCAGAGTGAGAATTTAAATTACTAGGAAGACCTTCGTTGTAAATTTCTGTTACTTGTACAGAAGTTAATGCTGTATTCCAAATTGAGCAGTTAGAAATAGAACCACCAAATTCATAATATCCTGAAGTATGAGCTTCACCTAAAATTATATCTGCGTTTTTATTTGCTATTGAAGATGGAATACTTGTAGAGTTTGTATTGTTTAAACTACCATCAACATATATTTTTACTGAATTTCCAGCTTCATAAACAGCAGTTAAATGATGCCATTTTCCATCATCTACTCTTATATTACTTTCTACAGTAAAAGCATTATTATTTGGGTCAAAAAGATAAAACATTACAAAATTACTTGTAGGAGCTCTACTGCTTTTTAACCCCCAGCATCTTGTTGTTGAAAAAGCATCTTTAGAAATAACAGTTGCGTGGTCTGTTGCTGGTGTTTGATTTATCCAAACAGATACACTAAAAGAGCTTGTTATTTGTAAATTAGTAGGATTTCCAAAATTTATTCTATCTGTTCCAGCAGCATCAAAGCTCATAGCGTATTTACTATAAGGCGCAACTGTTTGTAAGTCACTTTGAACAAGGTTTGCTTGAGACATTCCTGAGCTTTCGCCATTTAGTGTAGATACTGAGCCGTATACTTCAGTAGCTCCGTTATTAGTTCCGTCATTAGATCCTTTTGAATCTTCAACACCTGTAGTGGTGTTGTTTAATTTCCACCAAGAAACCAAAGAACTAAAAGAACTCATATCTGATAATGGAGACCCGCTGTTGTATAAAGAATTAGCATCTGTCGAACCTAAAGCAGAATTAAAAATAGATAAGTTAGAAATATCACAATTTGCACTATTTTGGTGTCCAGTTATACCGCCAGCTCCAATAGTATTTAATATAGTATCATTAGATAAAGTAGGGGAAGTAGTAAACGATGTAATAGCTTGTTCATTTATATATAAAGTCATTGCATTAGGGCTTGTGTTTCCGTTTCTTACTATTAAAAAATGAATCCAATCGTCAGATCTAAGTAATGTATAATTAGGATCATTTGCTTGAAAATATTTAGAATAATTATTTACGCCATCTCCAAAACTTAAATATGCTACATTTGTTCCAAGATATGCAAATATACCAGGATCATTTTGACTACCAGTAGGAGATCCTAAAACTTTATGAGATAAATTATCTAATCTTCTACACCAAAAAGAAATACTATTTACAGTTCCTAGGTTAATACTTGGTAAATTAACTCTATTAGAAGAACTTCTAGGACTAAAATTTAAAGAAGATTGATAAGCGCTTTGAGCATTATTCACTTCCCACTCTGTAGTTGTACTATTATAAACCTCACTTGCATCGAGTTTATACCAAGCTTTTAGATTAGAGTTTTGAGGTATATTAGCTAAAGTTCTTATTGGTGAGCCGTAGTTATAAAGAGTTGTTATTTCTGATGAAGAAAGATTTGTATTCCAAATTTGGGTGTTACTAATTTCACCATCCCAAAATGTTGATGCTGTATTTCCTTGACCTATTAAGTTTGTATTAGGTGTAGCACCAAAAGAGCCAGAAGATACTAAAGATTGAGGAACTCCATTGATATATAAACTATAACTTGAAATTGCTGTTCTGTCTACACCATCATAAACTAAACTAATATGTTTCCAAACCCCTAATAAATCTGCTGATATGTCCCCTGCTGTTCTAGCAGTTAAAAAGTTACTACTACTGCCAAACCACACACCATAATATGTAGCACTATTAGAAAACCCCATTATAAAACCTGTTGATTGGTCTGTTTTTAATCTTATAAATGCTGGAAAACTATTATCATAAGATTCTAATTTACACCAAGTAGAAAAAGAAAAAGCTGAAGTTGAATCAAATAATGTAGAACTTCCTATATCAATATTTTGTGAAGATGATTGTTCAAAATCAAAAACATAATCTCCAATAGCATTGTTTTCTATCAGCCATTTATCGTTATTGTTAACTGGAGTTTGAAAAGCTCCGGCTGATCCTCCTAAAGGATAATAAGCGATAGGAGAACTTGGTAAGGCCATTGGGTTTGAGACGGATGTTCCACCGCCCCAAAGAGTTGTTACTTGGCTTGAAGAAAGAGCGTAGTCAAAAATGGATACAGAATTTATCTTGCCTGGAAAATAATGATTATTGTTTGAAAATCTACCGATTTCAAGGTTGTTCCCTAAGTTCAATGATGGTACCCCCGTAAAAGTACTTATTAAATCTCCATTTACAAATAGTTTTCTTACAGTACCCGATTGAGTAACTACAATATTATACCAAACATCTTGTGAAACTACAAAGCTTGAAATGTTTAAGTTAGAGCCATCTATTGTGTATAGTTTATATCTATCAGAAACTGTGGAGTAGTCGCTTTTTATCATACCTATCCCTACTCTATAACTACCTGATTGGCTAGTGTTATAAGCAATGAGAACATATTGAAAGTCATTGTTGTTTATATTTTCAAATTTTGCCCAGCAACTAACAGTTACATCTGTTAAGCCACTAAGAGTAGGACTTGAGCTTATGTACTGATTACTCCCACCAAAATCTAAACTATAATTAGAACTTTTACTCTGATTAGCATTTCTTGGCATTCGCCAGCCTGGACTTAAAAACTTTGTACTCATATTTTTATTTTATTAATCTCCCATTCTGTACCAAGCTACCGGATTAGGTAAGTTTGGATTATTTACGAAATCTGCTGTTTGGTTAGTTCCTGTTGCAGTAGGTTGGTAAATATCATTATAAATTTGTCCAGCATTTAAAGCTGTATCGAATATTGCTACTTCGTCTATTTCACCAGTGAAATATTCAGAAACATTTTTACCTATTTCAAGATTGCTTGTGTTATTGGTGATTGCAGATGGTATACTTGTTGTGTTTGTAACAACCGCACTACCATCAATATATAAAATTGTAGAAGTACTTGGTGTAAAAGTAAAAACACAATGATGCCAATTATCATCATTATAATTACTTGCTGGAGAAGTTACTAAACCAGAAACTCCATTTACTGCAGCTCTTACAGTATTATTGTTACTAAACCAAATAGCAAAATTTCTACTTGTATAAGGACTTACTCCTTTAGAAATTAAATAACCGCTTGTTGCTGGAGTAGTACTTGTTTTAAACCATAATGAAATGCTTAATTCTCCAGTAATTTGTAACTCAGTTGGGTTGCCAGCATTAAAATAATCATTTACCCCGTCAAATGTCATACTAAAATTATTAGCTATTTGATCTCCTACATATTGAGGTACATAAGGGCTAATATCACTTGGAATCATGTTATAACTCTGAGAGTTAGAAGTTGATAAAGGAGCGTCTCCTACACGATCTAAGATGTCTAAATTTGTTCCTATACCATTTGCATAAGTTCCAGGTGCATCAGCTGAAATCATTGTAGTAATACTACCAGATCCAGTTCCATTAGGTGCTCCAGATATTGAGTTAGGGACAATAAAAGCTGGAACATCATTAAAATAAGCATTTTCACCAAGTCTCCACCAGTTAGTAGGTGCAGTTCCAGAGAAAGTAGTTAAATCTTTTGGTCTACCATTATTATATATTTCTAATACTTGAGCTGAAGTTAGTTCAGTGTTAAATATAGATGTTTCGTCTATGTTGCCATTCATAGGTGTTGTTTCTGAACTTTTTAAGGCTCCTATAAAATAATCACTTGAAACATTATACAATTGAGTTATTGTTGTACTAGATGGTGTCTCTATACTTCCATTAATATAGAAGTTAACATTACCATTTGAAAATGTAGCAACCACGTGAGTCCATGAGTTAGTACTAATAGTGGACGTTGAATATCTTTGTTCAAAATTTGTACCATCATTAGAAACCTGTAATACTAAAGTATTTACGCTTGAAACAGCAAAACCAACAATTCTTTTACTAACAGAAGTATCCCAAGAGCCAAAAATTCTATTAGAAAAACTAGCACTTAAATTTATCCAAGCTGAAATACTAAAATTAGAAGAACCTTGCAAACTTTGAATATTTCCAACATTTATATTGTCTCCTGTTCCATCAAAACTTAAACTATAGTTACTATAAGGTGAATCAAATTGTAAATCACTTTGTTGTAAAGCTGTACTTGGTAAAGTTGTACTTACTCCATTTACTGGGATATTAAAACCAGGTGAAGTAACATCTGAAGTTGCTTTAGTTACTTGACCGACTATAGTTCCATTATTTGAAGCTGATCCTGAATCTTGAATACCAGTTGTTACATTATCCAACTTCCACCAAGATAAAGGAGAATAAGACATAGAAGTTTGAGGTTGACCAGAGTTATACAGCCCTGCTATTTGGCCTCCAGCTACACTACCTACAGATACTCCTCCATCTGTTAAAGCTGAATCCCATATTGCAACATTAGATATTTCTCCTGTAAATTCTCCGGTACCACTAGAATTAGCGCCTATTCTAACTGGAGAAGTATTAGTAACCATATAATCTCTTTCTGATCCTCCTCCGGAAACATCTGTTATTAAAACGCCATCTATATATAGCTTAGAGTTTACGCCATTTTTAGTTCCAACCACGTGGTGCCAAGTGTTATCTCTATAATCTACAGCAGATGCACCAGTAGTAGGTGAAAGTATATAAACTCTTCTTCCTGAAGTAGAGCCTTGAGTATTAGTGCCATAATATTGCCAAGCAATCCCACCGTTTGACCGAACTTGAATTTCGTAAGGAAAACCACTTCCAGTTTCTCCAGTATAAACTCCTTTTGAAATAATTTGTTGTCCTGTAGTGCCATTATTTTTAAACCAAGCAGATACTGTTATATTTTCATCTATGTTTAAGTTAGATGGATTACCATAATCAATATAGTCACTTGAACCAGGGAAATCTAAAGCTGTTGTATAATTTATAGTTGGAATAGTAAGTGCATTTGGTATTTTCCAAGACGGGGTGACAGCCACTCCAGAGGAGATGTCTGTGGCACCATTATTAGTTCCATTATTTCCATTACCTGAGCTATCTTGTATTCCAGTTGTTGTATTATCTAGTTTCCACCAAGCTTGAGGAGAGAAAGATATATTAGTTTCTGGAGTACCAAAATTAAATAAAGTTGAAACTTGTGAAGATGTTAAAGCTGAGTTAAATATTGCAAAATTTGATACTTGACCATTGAAACTTTCAGCTATTTTAAGCGAAGTTGAACTTGTAGGTAGAACAGCCGGTATTGTACCGTTGTAAGTGTCAATTACTTTAGTTTCACCATTTGCATATAATTTTATTCTGTCGTTTCCTGTTAAAGTTCCATCAAAAACAATTACTAAATTTGCCCATAAATTATCAGAAAATGGAGGGGTGTAATTAGCTGAAATAACATTAATTGATCCAGTAAAATATAAATAAGTTTTACTAGTGAAAAATTGACAATTCATTCCTACAGCACTGCCATCTCTAGCGTTAAATATTGTACCGTTAGCTGAAGCGACATCAGGTTTTACCCATAATGATATAGTGGCTTTAGATAAACCGTCTAAACCAGTATAATTAGTATCAACACTTTGAGAACCTCCAAAATCTAAAGCTGTTGTATAATTAGGTGCACTAGGCGTATAAACAGAAGTTGCATTTAGTTTCCACCAGTTTTGTGGAGTAACTGTATAAGATGTTTGAGGAGAGCCGTTGTTATAGATGTTGGCTATATTAGTTGATTGATCTGTATTCCATATAGCTACATTAGAGATTTGTCCATCTATATTATTTGTAGTTCCATTTCCAGTTTGGTTATTATAACATCCTATTTTTAACGTAACATCTGAATTATTTAAAGAAGATAATGATCCTGTTGTTGATTGAACAGATCCATCAATATATAGTTTTACTGTAGATCCATCCCATAAAACTATTAAATTATACCATCTATTTGTTTGAAGAGTGGTATTTAGACCAGCTCTAACATAATTACTTCCAGAACTAAATAAAACTTGTATTTTACTTGTATTATCAAGATATAATAAAACTGTTGAATTTGGAAAAGAATTATTTCTCCATTGACCTAAAACAGCACTAAAACTAGTTAAATTATTAAAATTAACCCAAGCACTAATTGTTAAAGCAGAATAAGTAGAATCAATAGTTAGTTTAGTATCTATATCATCTGCCCCATCAAAATCCATTACATAATCTTGCAATACACCATTTGGAAATTGCCACTCACTACTTGCTTCATTGCCTAAGTAACCTTGCATCTGTGCTTGCTCACCTAATGGATAATAAGCTAAAGGATTTAAATTTGAAGCCATTAAGTTAGATGGAGATCCATTATTCCATAATGAACTTATTTCAGTAGAGTCTAAAGCTCTGTTAAATATAGCTACTTCGTCTATTTTATTATTATAATATAAATTAACATCCGTTCCAATTTTAAAACTTGCTGTAGAACTAAAAACTTTTGTTGAAGAAACAGAAATAGGACTTTGATTATTAACATAAGCATTAACTGTTGTTAAATCTTTAGTTATACATAAATGATTCCAAGCGTTTGCATTAAAAGTTCCTGCTGGAATAGTAATACTTGCTGCTCCACTTCCAGCGGTTGAGTTAAAATAAAAATATGACACTGGAACACCACCACCAGCCACAGCATTTCCAAACTCAAACCCTACGCCTTTATAACTATTTGAAGTATCTCTATTACCAAACATTTGCATTGCAGGCACTGAACCACCAGGTTTAAAGTAATAAAACCATATTGAAATAGAATACTCCGCGTCTCCATTCATTGGTAATATACCTACATCTATTTTTTGAGATGATCCTGCTCCACCAAAATCCATAGAATACAAACTATTGATACCAGTATCATTAGCTGTGTTAGCTGAGGTATTTAACTCGTTAGGTAATAAAAAACTTGGACTTTTATACTTTGCTGACATATTCTATAATTTAACTATCTCCCATTCGGTTCCAATATACAAGAGAGGAATCTAATCCCCCTGTAAATAAGTTTGCTGTTTGTGGTATACCATCTACTAACGCTGTAGCGTCGTATATTTGTGTGATTTTTTCAGGTGATAATGCTGTATTAAAAATTGCTACTTCGTCAATTGAGCCATTGAAGTTGGTGTCATAGTATAAATTTTCACCTATAACAAATTGAACTGCAGATGTTAAGCTTTGTGTAGAATTAACTTGTGAAGCTAAACTACCGTCTACATATATTTTTATTCCGTTAGTAACAGTGCCACCTTCCCATATACATACTAAGTGATGCCAGTTGCCATCATTTAGTCCACTGTAGGAGGTAGTTGCAAATCCACCTACGCCATTGTTTATACTTGCCACTAAAACACCACCACTTCCTGAAGTAAAAAATACTCTTTGTGTAGCAACAGCAACACTTGGAATTTGAGTGCCAAATGATAATAAATCTTCATTAGAACTAAAAGTAGAAGTTGTTTTAAACCACATTGAAATAGATACTTTTTCACCTATAATAGAAGAGAAATCTCCAGCATCTATATAAGCATCTGTCCCATTAAATGACATAGCTTCCGCATTAGCTATTTGCTCTACTGGTACGTCTGGCGCAACGCCTGATAAAAAACTAAAAGGAAATGGAAACATATATTATTATGTTTTAATTTATGATGTAAAACCTAGTGTAGCAGATCCGTAATATAAACCGTTAGTTGTAGAATCGTCATAACATATTAAAGTAACTACATCTGTCTTAGCATTACCGCTTAATGTAGGCTCTCCAGTTGATGGCCATTTCACGTAAGTACTCCAGTTAATTACAGCAGTACCTGTTTGTGCTATTGAAATTATATATGTTGCTCCAGCTTTAGGATTTGTTGGTGCAAAAGCTACTGTGCCAGCACCAAGAGTTGTTGATTGAACATTACCTGAATTCCAATCAAAAGTTGCAGTTGTCACACCTGTATGTAACTCTGAATAACCTTGACCTTGTATTATTACGTTTTTCTGAACAGTTAAATCTCTAGCTATTTCAACTCCACCTAAATTACTAAATGTTACTTTAGAAGTTCCAGAACCAGTAAATGTTAAATTTTGATCTGCACCTAAACCTAAAGTTCTTGAAGCACCTAAGGTTAAATCTGTGTTAGCTATATTTGTATTAGTATCTGTATCAGCTGCCCATATCATATTGGCAGTGCTACTAACTACTGTATTAACTTTTAATATTTGATTAGCTGTAGGTGTTGCATCTGGAAATTTTATAATATAAGCATTAGCTCCACCATGTGTTGGACCTTCTAAACCTACATAATGAGATGCTCCAGCAGCTTCACAACCTAGTTTTACGATTCCAGCATTAGCATTGTTACCATCTAAATAAAGAGTGTTTTGAACTTTTAACTGATCAGTTGTATAAACCATATCAGATGTAGCTGCAAAGCCATTAGATCCGTCATTATATTGTAATTGACCCGTTGATGGTGAACCATCGTTAGCAGCTGGTGTGGCTTGATTAGGAGCGCTGTTTACAATATTAATATTGTTAGCAGCATTTTGAGTTATATTTATGCCAGTACCACCACTAATGCTTACATCATCTGTTGTTGAATCACTACCTGTTAACCTTAAAGTTCCAACGCTTGGAGCTGTTAAATCATAAGTTGTATTATTGTCTGTTTCAGCAGCCCAAGACACATTACCAGCAATATCATCTGCTTTTAATACATAACCAACAGTTGCAGCAACAGGTAAATCTATTTTAAGTTTTGTAGCAGTTTTTAAATGAAGATCAGCATTAGCTCCTGGAGATCTTGAATCTATTAATATAGATGTATCTGCACCAACAGCCGCGCTGGTTCTAAGTACTATAGCGTCAGAAGTGTTTGTCGCTATAGAACTAATAGCGTAAGTACCATTGAAAGAAACAATATAATTATTACCTCCAGTTATAGCCATACCTGAATTGTTAGACCCTGAGAAAGTAACTGTATTGCCAGAAGCTTGAGCCATGGACAAAGTATTACCATCCATGGTAATAGTTCTAGCGCTAGTTAAATCTCCATCTGCTGAATATAGCGTAGGTATTGCATTGCTACCTGTAGTAAGCCAGGTTTTAATCTGAGCCTTAGTGTAATTAGTATTATCAGTTCCATCATAACCTACTAAATAAGTAGTATCAGCAGCTGCTTGATTTGTAAATTGTGAAAATTTTATATTTGCCATTATTTTGTTTTTTAAGGAGTAGGTTCAGTTACCATTTGATCATTACCATTTTCAGTAAGTAATATTAAATCTCCAATTTCAGATATAATAAAACCATCTTCTACAGGTATATGTAAATTTCTGTCTCCACGTTGAGGAATTGTATAACCTATGCCTAACCACATATTCTAGTATAATGCTAAAATTTCAGTAGCAGTAGTGCTTCCTGGTAGTACATGAGTTACTAATATAGGTAAAAAAGTTCCAGCTGAAACATTTTTAAATACTACTGAAGTTGAACTACCTTCCATTTTTACTTCAACATCGCCTTGTCCACCTATGTAAAGACAAACGCCTCTATCACTTGTTCCTGCTATTTGATTATTATTAAGTGGATTTAAGCTTACAGCGTCATGAGCAAAAACTCTTACTTGAGCTGCAAAATTTCCTTGTACTCCTTTTGACATATTGTTTTATTTATTTATTTTTGTAATTTTTTCAGCACCTCTTGATCCAAAGTATGCTACATATACTGTTACCAGTAAAGTTTTTAATAAGTTTATCCATGATTCATCTACATCAAATTGTAAATGAAATGAATCTACAGCCATCATGAAAACTGCAGATACTGTTAAAAATACTAAAGCTAATGGACGGGTGTTTTTACTTAACCATGAATCTGATTTCATATCAGCTCTCCATCTACTAGATACTTCCTTTAATTCTTGAAGATCTTGCTCTATAAGTTTTAATGCTTGTTCTTTGTCAACAGCTTTAATCTTAGTATCACTTGTTATAAGATTTTTTACTACACCTAGTGTTCCTTGATTAGGAAGCACGTCACCTAAAGCTTGTAACACTTTAGGAGCTTTGCTTGCTAGAAAAGCCCCTATTTTAGTTTCATTAAATTTTTTATTTTCAGACATTATCTATTATTTCCGTATCTTTTAGATCCGCATTTTTTTAACAAAAGCGGAGCTTTCATATTTAAACCAGATTTAATATATCCGGATTTTTTAGTTGCTGCTTTTTTACTTGAATATGCCATAGCTTTTATTTTTTATAAGCCTCAGCTTCCCACCAGTTAATTGGGGAACCATCAACTTGTTTACTTCTTTTTTTAATTTTCCATTTACCTTTACCATTTTTTCTATGGTAAATGTTTTTATCATCATAAGCTAGTCTACCGTCTTTTATTTGTTTAACGTGAACCATCTCATGATCTATAATTTCTTTAATCTGCTTTTGGCCTTTTACCTTATCGTTAATAGTAATAGAACAATTCATATTAGTTCTACCTAAAACACCATCTTCTTCCTTTACAAAATATATAGGAGTATTCATTAAATCTTTATTGTACCAAGGTGGACTTGGCTTTAGTTTAAAACCCATATTACCATTTTACTTTATCTGCCCAATAAGCAGCTGACATTTTACCTTTAGCAATATTTTTAGCGTGTCTAGCTTTAAAAGACTTTCTTCTTGCTTTTTGCTTAGCTGATTCGTTTTTCTTTGGTTTACCAGCAGTTGTAACACCTTGCTGTCCAAACCTAATAATCTTTTCTTTACCACCTGAACAAGCTTTTACAATATGTGACTTAGTCTTGTGACCACTAGTTCTTTTAGGTTTGTTACATTTTAAAGTCTTTTTATCTACAGCCATTACTTCTTTTTCTTTTTAGTTGATTCACCACAAGGTCTACCTGTAGCTACATTAATCCAGTTTTCTTTTTCAAACCAATCACGAAGTGTAGCACCTTTTTTTCTTGCGCCTTTAACATTTGATTTACTAGATCTTTTATACTTACCTTTACTAGCAGCTGAACGCTTGGCTCTTACAACTTTGTCACGCTCTGCTTTACTCATTGACCTTACTTTAGCAGCAGGTAAACAAACTTTTTTAGTTCCACCACCTTTAGTCTTAGCCATTACTTTTTGTTTTTACTTTTACCCATTTTACTTGGTCCACCAGCTTTAGTACATCTAACTCCCCAGCCACTAGCATAAGCGCTTGGCCATACTTTAAATTTTCTTTTTGCTGCTGTCTTACAAGGTCCTGATATTTTTCCCATTACCACTTACGCTTTTTACTAACTTCAACCTCTTTAACTATTACAGTTGTTTTAGGTTTTCTTTTCTTTAATTCTTCTAGCTTATCATTAAGCTCATCTAACATAGCGTCAGCTTCAGTACCATCTTGTATCATAGCTGATGTTATTTTAATCTCTTCTTTTAATATGTCAGTTGTTTCCTCTAATACTTCAACTTGATCCTTTAACTGCATAATCATTTTCTCGTTCCACTCCTCTTTTAACTCATATTCTAAACGAGTAACTTCATTAGGTGGTAAAGTCTTAGCTAGCTGTATATCTTTTTCTAAAGTATAATACATACCAACTAAAGTTGTAGTTAGCATTATTATTCCAATTACAGTTTTTAAATCTATTTTAAATTCAGTTGATTCAGAGATTTTCATATTCATTAGTGGCATCAAATGATGGGCATGCTTTGTTAGCAAACTCATTGTGTGAATAAATAGTAGCAAGTGGAAACATCGCCATTAATGTTTTAAGGACGTGTAACAAACTTTCTTTTTGTTTTGGTGTTCTAGTATCCTTTGGCGTCTTACCATCGCTTTCTACACCTCCGCAATAACAAATTCCTATAGAATTTTTATTGTGCCCCTTCGTATGAGCCCCGGTTTTATCTATATCTCTACCTTTTTTAATAGTGCCGTCCAGTTCTATATAAAAATGATAGCCTATGTCTGACCAACCTCTACCTTCTACGTGCCACTTCTTAATAGTTTCAACAGGTATGTGTTGACCTTCTCTTGTAGCAGAGCAATGTACTATAATTTCGTTTATACTTCTCATATTTATTGTTTTCTAAAACCAAGAATGTCCCCACGATTTACATATGTATCAACGTCTTTTGAGTATAGTTTATCTGTAGTAAACTTAGAGCCTGGAAACTTTCTACTTTGCTTAAATTTAATGTTTGGATTTATTAAATTGTATATAACACCACCTGGCTCATAATAACTTCTTTTAACAGTGTTTAGATTTGGACTAAAAAATGTTTGGTTTTCAAATTTATATCCTAAATCAAAAGCTCCAGATTTATTAGTTACTCCACCTTGCTTTTCTCTAACAAGACCAGTATTTTTAAAATCATCAAACCCAGCTTCATTAACGCCTCTCTTGAGCGTGCCGTCGTTTTTTAAAGCCCTTGGACCTATACCTTCAAGTATTGCAGGCTTGTAGCCGCTTGCAGTAGCTTTAGTGTTTATATTCTTTTTTATAGCTTTTGCTAAAGGTTTAACTTTTTTAGCAACTTTACCTACTCCATAAGGTAATAAAGCTAAACTAACCTCTGTGGCAGCTTTTTTTCCTAAAGTTTTATAATCTCCTTTTTGATAATCACTATATATATCTTTTGCGGAATCATATAAATCTTGTACTACACCTACCGGCGTCAAGCTTTTAGCTATGTTATCTGCGGTTGACAACAAAGTTTTAGTTAAACTTACTTCTGGTTTTCTAGCTTCTAACATTTTTTTCTTCATATCACTAGATGTTAAAAAAGCTTTAGTATTAGCAGTTACATTAGGTTGATAATCATGAGGGCCTCCGTGGCTTGTTAACGGGCTTTTGCTTAAAAACTTTTTATTAAAACTCATTTTTTATTCTTATGTATTAAAACTCATTTTTTATTCTTATGTATTAACAACCATTTATGAACTGTATATCCAATAGTTAAAGCTAATAATAATACTTCTAACGCAGGCTCTATCCAGTTTAAACTAGCTAAAGCAAATGAAGATGCATTTAATAAATACAGCTTCAAATCATCTACCCCTATCATTTGTTAGCGTTAAGAACAGCGTTACCTTTATAAGGTATGTTGTTCTCAATACCTGGTATATTTTTTTTAGTACTGCATCCGCACATACTATCACATCCACAAGATTTTAATACTCCTGCAGGCTTTTGATATTCTCCGTAACTTGGCATAATTAATTATTTTTTTAGTAGTTTAAAATCTTCACCTGTTATTTCACCATCTTTGTTAGCATCAATTTTATATTGATCACCTTTTAAAGTTAAGGCAGATGGCAAAGTATTTGCTCCAGATATTTCAGACATCTTTAAACCGCTCTTATATTGAGCAGCTGACATCTTGTAAGTCATAGGGCTATTTACCCCAGTTAACATTTTTAAAGGTTTCATATTTCCAGTCATCATTAAAGGTATTTCTTCTCCTGTCATAGGATCTATGTTAGTTTTGTATGTTGGTTGTTCTTCAGCTTGTCTTTGATCTGTAAAGTCCATTCCAGTTACACCTGAGGCTAAACCTCTACCAAAATCACCTAAACCTTCTTTAAATGAATAATCTTCACCAGCATCTTTAGCTTCTTTTCTATCTCTTAAAACTTCACCAAATCCTCCTACTAATCCTTTTATTCCCATACCTATTAAAGCGGTAGGTATTGTAAATGGCGATTTATTTGTCTTTGTTGGCATAATCTATTGCTTTTGTTATTACTCTGTAACTATATCTATTACTTTTTTCTAATTTAGTTGTAGGCATGTTCTCCTCACCTAACATAATACGGTACATGCGACTTATCAGCTGTTTGCACTTATAGGAAACTTTATATATATGATATTTTTGAGTGGTGTGGTTTCTTTTCCGCCACACTGTAATCCACCCTTGTTTCAATAATCTGTTCCAGCGCCTGTTATCCCAGCTGAATGAGTACGTACCTTTTTTAAAATCATCTTTAGTAAACATATCTATGGCATCTAAGTAAATTAGTAGCTCTAGATCTGCATCTGTTAATTCATTAGTTTTACAAGCCCACTTTCTTATAATCCTGTAATGTTTTAGTAAATTTAATTCTTTTAAATCTGACGAACTTAGTCTTCTCATTAGTTTTATCTGTCATCAACACTTGTATATTTTTTTCTATTTTTCTTTTTAATTCTATTAGTTTTTTTACTAACATCCATATTCCAGTCATCATCTAATTCACTGTTTGAAAAGGTTATTTCTTTCTTAACTCTACCTTTTCTATCTAATTTAGAAAAATAAACATTTGCACCAGGTGAATCTGGGTCTAGTTTTTGATGCATATCCACTCTTAAATTACCTTTAGATGCGGACATACCAGAAGATGTTTGTTCTCCTTTATCAAAAGTTTTACTTACTAATCTATTACGTTGATTACTATTTTGTTTGCTTTCGCTAATAAAAGGATTTTTAATACCTTTCATCATCATGGCTGATCTTTCTAAATCTTTTCTTGTACCTGGCATTTTTGTTTTTTTATAGTATTATCACTACGTCATGTTCTTTAATGACTTTATAGTTTTCTTTTTTTATTTCAATATTAAATCCAGCTGCTTTATCATAATAAACTTCATCACCTTTTTTTAATACCGAAACATCAGAGCCAGGTTCTATAACCTTAGCTCTTCTGTATCTTATATCTTCTCTTTGCTTTTCAGCTAGAATTAAACCTCCTTTTGTAGTCGTATCAACTTCTTTGATAGGATCTATAACTATATATTTACCTACTGCTTTCATGCTCTTACGTTGTTAATCACACAATCAGTTGATAATATAGTTGTAGCTACTGAAGCCGCGTTAGCTAATGCACTTTTAGTAACTAACAAAGGATCTATAATTCCGGCTTTTACCATATCTACCGTATTTCCTGTAACCACATCTAATCCTTTACCTTCTTCAAGCTTTTTTAATTCTTCAACCCCTGCATTTTTTAATATTAATTCATAAGGTTTTCTTATAGCTTGGTATAATACTTCCTCTCCTATACAGGTTGGTTTCAAATTAAAGCTAGCATTTAAAAGAGCTATACCACCACCTGGTACTATACCTTCTTTAATCGCGGCTTTTGTAGCGCAAATCGCATCTTCAACTCTATCTCTCTTCTCTTTTAATTCTATCTCAGAGTTAGCCCCAACTTTAACTGTAGCAACCTTAGCTTTTAATTTAGCTAATCGTTTCTCTAGTCTAATAATAATATTAGGGTTTTTAGTTTCTTTTATATTCTTTTCTAACAAAGCAATAGTTTCTTTAACTTCTGTATTATCAGTTAAATCAACTTGCAAAATTGTTTCCTCGTGGTTAGTTACAGATTTAATACATGATCCTAAATGTTCAGGCTGTATAATATCCATATCATCTCCTAGGTCTTCGTTAATAAGTGTAGCACCAGTCACAGCACATAGATCGCTTAACACGTCTTTTTTACTGATTCCGTATACTGGTGCATCTATGATATTGACCTTTATGTTACCCTTCGTTTTATTCATGGCCAGCGCGGAAACTACTTGTTGGTCAACATCTGCAATGATAAGTAAACTCTTACCATTTTTAATAACATATTCTAAAACAGACTGTATCTTTCTAACATTAGGTATTTGTGATTCAACTATTAAAACCAATGGATTATCTAGTTCAGCCGTGCCTTTTTCTTTATTAGTAATAAAATGGTTGTTCTTTAACGCTTGATCATATTGAACACCTTCTATTAATTCTACTACAGTTTCAGGTTGTTCATTTGTTTCCATCATAACAACACCTGTCTCATCTACTAATCTAAATGCTTCACCTATAACTTTACCTAACTCTTTGTCATTGTTAGCAGATATAGTTGCTACTTGGTCAATTTTTTTACCAGTAACTTTTTTAGACTTTTTATTTAAATACTTTATAACTTTATCAACACCTGATTCAATACCTTGTTTCATAGCTCTTGGATCATCTAAAAGAGAATGCTCTGTAGCTTGATCTAATATGGCTTTAGCTAATACTGTAGCTGTAGTTGTACCATCGCCTGCATCTGATACTGTTCTTTGAGCTGCTTGTTTAATAAGCGTAGCTCCGATGTTTTCTAGTGGATCTTGTAACGTAATGCTATTAGCAACTGTTACTCCATCTTTTGTTATTTGTGGTGCACCATTACTATCTTCTAGTATAACACATTTTCCACTTGCTCCTAAGGTTGATCCTACTGCATTAGTAAGTTTTTCAACCCCAGTTAATATCTGACTTCTAGCTGTATCGCCAAAAGCCAGATTTTTAACTAACTTTAATTCTTGCATTTAATTTAATTTGATATAATTGATTTTGAATATTTACTCGAAGGTTTTAATTACTTTCGGTCCTTTGGTAAACTCTAGCTTTTTAGAATAATGTTCAATAGAAGCATCTATTGCTTGTTCTGCTCCAGCTATTGTTTCTCTTCTGGTAACATCGATCCAGTCGTCTGAGTCGATAGATTTATATTCGGTTTGTAAAAATCCATTAGGTAATTGAACTATTCTCCAGTTTTTCTTCTGTGAAATATGTTTCCAGTACTTAATGGTTTCTTCATTTGGTTGTGGTGCACTAGACCACGTATTGGTGCGGGTATATAAAAACGTCATTGTATTTGGTTTTAGTTAAACGTTGGTTATTATATACTATCACTTGATAGTTCGGTTATTTAATATTTTTATAATGCAGATGTAATAGTTTCCCAACCTGAACTTGTATAAACTTCTAGCTTGTTAGTACCTGTATTATACCTAATCATTCCATTAACTCCTGTAGATGGTCTTTCACCTTCTGTTCCTTTAGGTAATTGAATTGCTCCAGTTGATGAAGATGATCTTTCAGTTGTTGTATTGCTTGTTCCAACATAAACATTGTATTGTCCAATAGCGGTTGTGCCTGTTCCACCAGCTGAAACTCCTAAATTTCCAAAAGTCAAACTACCAACATTATTAGGAGCTGTAGTTAAAGTCAACACTTGACCAGTGGTTCCAAGAGCACTAGGTGTTTTTAAAGAGTAAGCTGTGCCACCATTTGCTGGTCCTTCTATTATAGCATATGTAGCTCCATCGGGTGACTTAAGTTCTAGTTTACCTCCAGAAGTAGTGTATCCATTAATAGCTAATCTAGTTGCAAAAACAGAGCCTGTACCAGCGACTGTACTAAAAGAAGCTATACTAGTTCCTATGTTTACTACTGTAGCTCCAGAATTTTGAGTAACTAAAGAATCACCTAAAGTAGAAGTTGTTGACCATATTGGTAAGCTATATTGTGTTCCAGTTCCAGGACCACTTCCTCCTCCTGCTGCAGCTGCCCAAGTGGGCACGCCACTAGCTGCTGTAACAACAAAACCATCTGTTACTCCATTTGTTGCTAATCTCGCAAATGATGAACCAGTATAATATACTAAATCACCATTGTTAAATACTCCGCCTCCAAGTCCACCGTTTTCTGCTGGTAGTACGCCATTGACATCTGTAGTTAAATCAATAGTGCTCCAAGTACCTGCTCCGTCTAAATAATTACCTGCAGTACCACCAACTGGTACATGTCCAATAGTACTTCCTCCACCATAAGAAGTTGAGGTAAGTGTTATAGCGCTAGATCCTGAAGTAGTTAAAGCTGTGTTAGCAGAAGATATTGATAATACACCTGTGTTAGCTATTGTTATGTCTCCCGTTGGTAAAGTTGATCCACTCAAGCTTATTCCAGAGCCTGCTGTTAAGCTGTCTACTACATCAATAGCATCTTTTATCGATGCTACTGTAGCGTTTTTAGTTTTATTACCATCTGCAGAATCTGATATTAATATCAAATCGCTTGTTGCTAGTGTTGCTTTAGTTGGATATGTATATATTATAGCCATTATTTCTTTTTACGTTTAGTTTTATTACCTTCTTTTTTAGTTCCATTGCCATCATTGCCTCTATTAGCTTTAATGGACTCAAATCTTTTATCATCATGATCATAGTCTTTACCTTTTAACCAAGATTTACCATGTTTCTTTGCAGCAGCTCTTCTTTTACGCTGATTCTCTGCTTTTTTAGCTCTTCTAGCTGGTGTTTTAGCAGCTTTTAAATCTCTTTTAGCTTTATCTCTTTTAGCTTGTGGTGATAAATATGGCATTAGTTACATTTACCAGCTAATGCTTTAGCTTGTGTACATATCCCGCCTTGGCTTCTACCAGTTGTAGTAGACATATTGCCACTACCTTTTATGCCTCCGCCAGGCGTGGTGCTTATATCTGACGACATTGGTGTAAATCCAAATCCATATTTATTTTTAATAGCGTTTTTTCTACCACCGGTTCCACCCGCTTTGTCTTTCCAAGATGCTTTTCTTCTTTTTGAAACATCTCTTCCTTTAAAATCAGGTCTGGATTTTTTAAGATCTTTACGCATTTCAATCCAAGGATGGTATTTTTCAGTACTAGTACTTCTTGCTGCCTTTAAATAAGTTCTAGTTTCTTTAGGAGTTAATCTTTGTCTTGTTCCTTCTATTTCATCTCTAAAATCGATTGATTGAGGGTTTTTGTCATAATTTAGAGATGTAGTTAAAAATTTTTCATAGCGTGGTGCTTCAACTAATTCCTTTTTTCCATCTATTTTTTCATACTTACCTGGAATTTTCTGTACTTGACTAAAAGTATTGGTTTCTATCTTAGGCTTAGCAGCTTGTGTAGCTTTTAATCTATCTATTCTAGTTTGTTGAATTTCTTTTTTAGCTGCTTTAGGATTTGCTATTGTGTTTATTAATCCTCTTGATTTTAAAACCTCTCCAAATGCTGATTGTCCTCTACCTGGTTCTTGCTCGTATGCCATGTTATTGTTTTTTAGCTGTTAACATGCCACCAATTCCAACAGCCATGGCTAATTTACCAGCTTTAATTAGTCTTGCTTCTCTTCTAGTAGATTTCCATATCTTACTATTTTCACCTTTTTTAAACTCTTGCCTTGGAACAGAGTATTCTATTTTAGTGCTTTGTCTAAAAGGTCTATTTGTCAATGTTGCATATTGTCCAAACTCAGGTTTTAATCCGCCGCCTTGCTTTAATCTAGCAGTATCTACAACATCTGTAAACTTAACATTCTTATTTGCTCTCTTCTCTTTTACACCTTGTATAAAGTCTTTTATCTTACCGTCTTTTCTTAATACGCTATATCCCATAATTAATTCTTTTGTCTTAAATTAGTATATTACACAAAATCACTTAGTTTTACATGAAACAAACCTTAAAACTACCATATAATATATATGAAGAAACTAGAGAAAACAAAGATAATTACAGAGATAATAATATATATACTTAAAATAGTCGATGTATTGCTGCATATCACAAAAGTGTGACAATAGCCCCTTACTAGGCTAGGTCTAACGGCCTAATGTCACTGTTTTTCATAACTAGTTATATAGAAGTATAGTGTTATAGCCCTATCTATCT
>Ga0209307_1000172_pt1 | contig 50784 bp, 40 predicted proteins | sample COGITO_mtgs_1105_FD_185519 | JGI IMG/M metagenome (GOLD analysis project Ga0209307, IMG submission 185519) | Pelagic marine microbial communities from North Sea - COGITO_mtgs_110530 (SPAdes) (version 2) | ecosystem: Environmental > Aquatic > Marine > Epipelagic ... | reverse complement strand
GTGTTCCAACGTGTTGGGATCTCTAGGAATAGAGACTGGAGAAGAGGTCCTGCTTTCAGGTGCGTGTAAAACCGCCTCATTGGTGTAATAACCATTCATTTTACGACCAAACTTCACAAAGGCCTTTTGCAGTCTTTTTGCAATCAGTGGCGGCAGTACCTCTGCTAAATTAACACTCACAATCCCAGGCTGATAAGAGGTTTTTGGAAAGTCTGCAGAGGTTTTACCCTGTACAAAATCTATCATTCTTTGGGCGGGTACTCGCTGTGTTTTACCTCCGGCAACCCAGCAGTCATACTCCACTTTTTTCTGAAAATCTAGGCATACAAAAGGATCATTTTCTTTGTAATTAGGCAAGTCTTCTGGAGCAACACTCACCACAATACCGGAGTTGGCATAAGGATTGTTTCGCTTGCTTGGACTCCAACCATTGGTGACCACTTCTTCTGCTTCTGTAGCACAAGGGGCAATAATCCCACCCGGACACATGCAAAATGAATAGACACCCATTCCGTTTACCTGTTCTACCAAAGCGTAAGACGCCGGAGGGAGGTATGGATTTTGGTGGTCTCCATGGTATTGAATGTCGTTTATTAATTCTTGGGTGTGTTCTACACGAACCCCAAGCGCAAAAGGTTTGGCAGCTATAGTGACCCCTCTTTTGTGGAGCAAGTAAAAAATATCTCTTGCGGAGTGTCCCGTAGCTAAGACTACTTCTGAAAAGTCATGCCAGGTATCTCCGTTTATTTCGAGTCCTTTAATGCTGTTGTTTTCTATTTTAATATCGGTGAGTTTGGCATTGAAATGCACCGCGCCTCCGTGTGCAATTACGGCTTCTCTCATGGCCGTAATAATGGCGGGTAATTTATTGGTGCCAATATGAGGGTGTGCTTCCACTAGAATGTCGTCAGAGGCACCAAAGTGCACCAACCACTCTAAGGCTTTAAGTACATTACCCCTCTTTTTAGATCGGGTGTATAATTTACCGTCAGAATAGGTTCCAGCACCCCCTTCTCCAAAGCAATAATTGGATTCTGGGTTTACGGTTTGTGCTTTGTTAATGGCGGCCAAATCCCGTCTCCTCGCACGCACATCTTTTCCTCTTTCGAACACCACTGGAGTGATTCCTGCTTCAATAGCCCTGAGTGCTGCGTATAATCCTGCAGGGCCAGCACCAATAATGGCCACTTTTTTCTCTGGATTTACTGTTTTTGCTCTCCAAGCCTGTGCTACTTCTCTTACTTCGCCCACCTTCCAAAACTCCAGCTGTACATTCAGTTTAATAGACGCTTTCCTGGCGTCTAAGGAACGTTTTCTAATGCGCCAATCAATTACCTCATTCGGGTTTAGTTTGGCCTTCTGAAGCCCTAGGCGGTAAATGAATTCTAGGTCTTCCTGCTGTTGCGGTTTTATGACAATTTGAACGAGTGCACTCATGGTGCAAAGGTAGTTTATAAGCTGTAAATAAACCTAAAAGTTACAAACCTTGGTTGTATGAAAGTTTCAGAGGTAAAGACAGAAATATTATTGGCGTTGTTTCTAATTTGGGCATCTATGTTGAGTAGGTTGGTGCCGCTTAATTGGTATTCCCATTTGGCATCTTTGTCTTTTCTGTATGAAATATTTCCATTCCAATTTTGAAAAGATTGCGATTGTCCATTTCCTATGTCTTGTGAGGTATAGGTGTAATCTGTTCTAAAGGTGATTTTTTTCAATATATACGCATCAAAATTCACGGATGGAGCGCGATTCGTGAAAGTAGTTTTACGGCTTCCTTGGTTGTTGGTAGTTACGCCATACCTATAGTTGAAACTCACATTAGGTGCCACCTTAAAATTGGTGCGAATTCCGGGCGTGTAGGTTTGTGTAATTCCTTCGTTTACGGATACTTGATTTTGAATAAACTGGTTTATTTTACTGTAGTTTAAGCTGGCGTTAAAACTGGCCCTAATTTTCCCAAAAGTCCTTTGAATTCTCCCAAAAATATTGGCGTTTTCATCTGCAAAACTAGAGTTAAAAAAAGTACTGGTTCTAATTACATTTTCAAAGTTTGTAAGGCTTCTGATTTGGTCAATATTATTCGAATAAGCCGCCCTTACAAATACATTGGTGTAATTGAATAAGTTAAAGCTGCTGTACAGCAAGCTCAAGTTGTTGGAAAGGGCATTTTGCAAGTCTGGATTTCCAAATTGAATGCTGTTGTAATTGTTTAAAACCAATCCCTGGGCCAAACGAGTAACGTCTGTAAATTGGTTTCTCATATTGTAGTTAAAGGTGAGGCTTTCTCCTTTTTTTAACTGAATTCTAGTCTCAAAATCTGGCAGAAGTTTTATGAAGTTATCTGTGAAAGTTTCTTGAAATTGGGTGTTGTTGTTCCCGTAAGCATGTACAGAAAAGCCTGGTGTAAAGGTAAATTTTCCGGTCCTAAACCTATAATGTGCTCCTATATAAAAATCCTTAAAAGCATAACTCACGTCATTGCTTGCTTTTCCTTCATTGAAGTTTGGGCTTGGATTCAGTAGGCTATTGTCTTCTAAAAACTGAAATATAGTAGAGTTGAATTGCTGGTAGCTCAGGATGGTTCCTAGGGTAATATTAATATTGCTCTTTGAATTTATAATGTGGTAATAATCCAACTTAGCGTCTAATTGATTGCTCTTGATTCTTCTATTTTGCCCTATGTTATAATCAGAAAAGCCACTGTTGAATCCAATCGCGTTTGCTGTAACCATATAAGGATTAACCCCACTGCTGTTGTCTAGAATGGCATTGTAAACAGGATCTTCATCTTTGATGAGGTGCTGGGATTCAAAAGCGAATATATTGTTCTCATCTAGGGTGTAATAATACTTAAGACTTTGGTTAATATTAAAGGGTTTTACTTCTTCTGTTTGAACGGTACTACCAATAACGGAAGAGAAAATAGATTGGTTTTGGGTGTCGTTAGAAGTCCTTCCCAATATATCGTAATCTATTTGATTGCTAAAGTTTGGTTTGTAAGAAAGGCTGAGTTTTGCTAAGGCTTGATTGGATCTTTCGTTTCCCTCTTGGTCCGTAGCTTCATCTGGTATGCCCAACTCTGGGTTGGTATATTGGATGAGACTAACTTCCTTAGAAAGAATTTTACTGCTGTTAATGATCAAAAAACCACTAATGTCTAAGGCTTTATTTGGGGAGTAACTAAAATTAGCTGTGGCCAGTTTGTTTTCTATTCTAAGGGCGTTGTTTTGGTTAGTCAGGAAATTTAGGCTGTTGTCTCCCAAGTTAATACTGGTTCCACTGGTGCTGCTCGGTGGGTTAAAACCACCCCCAAAGCCTCTAATATCTCTTCTAGATAGCCCTATTTCGCCAATGTTATTTAAATCCCCAATAAAATTAATACTGTATTTAGGGCTGTAATAGAATAATTTTGGTTGTGCTAAATAGAGGGTTTCTTCAGGAGCCGCACCACTTCCTGCGGTGACATTACCAAACCAAAAATTTTCTTTTCCCTCTTTGAGTTTAATGTTTATGGCCACATTGTCTTGGTTGTTTCTCACCGAACTCAATTGGCCCACCTCAGAATAATTTTTAAGGATTTGTATTTTATCTACTGCATTGGAAGGAATGTTTTTGGTGGCCACCTTGGTGTCTCCGTCAAAAAAATCTTTTCCGTTTACCATCAGTTTATTCACCACCTTTCCCTCAACTTCTATTTGTCCATTTTCATTGATCTCTACACCAGGAAGCTTGTCTATAATATCTTCTAGTTTTCGTTCAGATCCATTGGTATAAGAGTCTGCGTTGTACACCAAGGTGTCTCCTTTAACTGCGACCGGCATTTTATAAACCAGCTCTACCTCATCTAGGGCAAACTCAGGAATGAGGTTGTAATCCTTATTGAGGTCTATATCCGTTGTGCTAATGGAGTCGTTCTGGGTCTTAAGCCCAATATAACTTACCTGAACCCTGTAGTCACTATTCTTTTTTAGTTCCAGGGTGTAAGCGCCGTCTTTATTGGTGATGGTATAGGATTCAAACCCATTTGTTTTTTTGTTAATGGCTACCACACTGGCAAGCTCTAATGGATTGTTTAGGCTGTCCATGACAACCCCTTGCAACTTTATTTGACCCAACATTAAGACAGGTAGCAGTATGGCAACCCATAAGAGGCACTTTTTCATACAAAAAGGAATTATTTAATTAGTTGGATCTTCTGCCCCTGTTGTTTCTCATTTCGAGCATTTTGCCCACAACGGTCTCTTGGTATTCTTTTTTAGTCACCTCTTTTCCTTTTTCAGGAATTTTAATGTCTATACCATCTTTAGGATTCAGTACTATTTGTGAACACAACATAGTGGTGTTACCCGCACTAACTTCCAAAATAAGACCAGGAAGGCCCCAGTATTCTGCGGGTCCGTGTCTGAGTGGAATTTGCAGGGTGTACCAAGCTTCAACCTGGGTGTATTCCACCGCTTTTTCTTCAGTGCTTTCATTGAGATTACCCCAAGAAAAATCGTACCAACTCAATTCATCTGTAGGAATAGAAGCAGTAGCCTTAAAGCACATATATTGCCCAATTAATTTGGATTCAGCGCCCATGGTCCAATTAATTTCTTGGAGTTTGTCTTTCACTAAAAACTTTTTTCCGTAAAATTCTTGCTCTTGAACCAAGCTGTTGTCTTGAATATTTTTGTATTGTGCCCCTCTTGAGAAATTACTTCCCCAAGAATCTGTAGCCCCTGAATAGGCGTCTACTTTCTCCTCTTCTTTAAAGAATGACGCCTCTTTATTGAAACTGAGCACAAAGGTCTTTTCTAGCCTATTTTTAAGCCTTTCTTTCATTTGTTTCTTCTGTGCCTCACTCATTCGAGCCCCCCAATTCCCTAATTCCATTTTAGACTGAGAAAAATAGTAAGCTTTGCCTTGAAAGTCTTGACTTTCAGTCGATACTGTAAAGGGTCCACTGTTTATGAACAGAGCAGAGAGTAATATAAAAAAGGTAGTTTTCATTTTGTTCCTTTATTTTGTTCAACGAATGTACAAATAATTTAAACAGAATGAATCAAAAATGAAATTTTTGTATTTATAGCCCACAATGGGTTGAGGCGGGTTCTGGCCTATTTATGGATTATAAAGAACCAACAGCTGTTATTTGATCAGTGTCTTTATTGAAGCGTGGGGCTTTAAAACTGTGATTTCCTTTATTTTGACGCGTAAATTACTCAGAAACCTTTAGCCTTACTTTAGAAGCATTAAAGTCTAGTTCATCGATATGTCCCAATACTTGACGATCGTCTGAGATAAAATGCGCATGGAAAAAGCTATCATGATGCGTAAAAACAGCCTTGTGATTTCGAGAAAAGAAACCTATTAAAGATCCGCTAATATTTTTGAAATCATACTGGGTTAATCCTTGGTGAGCTTCATCTGGTGAAGTCACTTGCTCACCCTCAGGTAAATTTACACTATGAAGTTTCATTTTACTAAAAACCCCATCAATACGAATCAATAAGGGTTGGTCATAATTTTTGTACACTGAATCTATGTAATTCTCTATGCTGTGTAGTGCGTAATATGTCGAAGGAAGATTAACTGCTTTTAAATTACTATTTGTAGTGTACACAAAAAAGGGTGCACTAGCAGATGGACTTTTAGAGACCTTATGTGAAATACTATCGACTACTTTTGAAACAAATGTTTGTCCTTCAAACAACACTATTTCTCCTTTCAAAAATTCAATAGGTCCCAACCCATAGGTTGCTTTGTTATTTAATGAATCTGTTGCAATCTTTGCTTTTAAATCTCCTTTCCACATAACATCACTCATTTTACCAACAACCTTGATAGAAGAAGTGTTTGTCAATTTTGTACATGAGGCTAACAAAAGCAAGGGAAAGATGTAAATAATATTTTTTAACATGCTGTAAAAATATAAAAAAACCCTCCACAAAGGGAGGGTCGTAATGTTTATTAAATTGACTTATTCAGTAAACTATAAAATTAAAGCTTTGTAGATAAGTCAGCCCGCATCATAAAGTCGTAAGTTGGACGAGACCACTCAACTAAACGTTCATTATATTTTTGAAAATCGTCTTCCCAAGTTCCTTGACCATACATTTCGTCGTAGACATCTTTTACTGTTCCATTCTTTTTTTCACCTTGTCTTTCATTTGGATTATTAAAAGTTGTAAGTATTCTAACGGTATTAGCATTTCCACCAGAACTTAACATAAATACAGCGTGTTGGATATCAGGGCGAGCTTTTTTCAAAACTGTGATATAGCGTTCTAAATAGCGCCAAAAGTCTTTGTTGTTACCGTTTTTAAGGACACGAGTAAGCGAACGGAAGTATTTGGTCGGACGAGCCTCTTCAAAATTAATAGACAACTCTTTGATTCGCATCCATACATAAGGGCCTTCACCAGATTGAATATATTTTGCAACGTTGGTGGCCCAAAATTTTGTTTCTTCATTACTTAAAGATTGATTGTACCAGTCATTTGTGCGACGAGGCATTATGCGCTCATATCTACCATTTTCGGCTTGAGCTCCAGTCATCAATACAGCGGTAAAAGCTGAATTATCAGCTTTATTAAAAAGCTTTGTTTTCTCTGCAATAGCAGCTTCAAATTTTTGGTTCATTCCAACTTTTGGAGTGTATTCAAATGTAATCCACAGTTCAGGATTTGTGTTTTCTTGGGCATAAATGTTACTGCAAAAAGCAAGTATAAAAACTAAAAGATAATTTTTCATTTTAATTGATTTATGATTATTTAATAAATTTAAGCTGTGACTAATTAACCCAATGTAATGTTCTTCTAATTATTGTATAACCGAAACCATCTGGCATAATAGAGTTCATTTTAGATTTTGCAGTCATCTTTTGATAAGGGTTTGCCTCTTTAAAAGACAAATAATTCATAGCGTCAACTAAGTTCTCAAATCCGTCTCTTGTGAAGATAGATGCTTTACTGGCATTCCCTTGAGGGTGAATTCTTGTGTGCACACCCCAACTATTCAGTTTAGTTAATTTTTGATTAGCCAAATGAATTCCTTTCCATAATGATTTATTCTCACTAACAAATGCAGAAATATCTGTAGGCCTTCCATAATTAAAGATTGTAAAATTTGTTTTATCGCCATTAATACTTTCTTCATTTTGATAAAATCTCATAGATATTATTTCACGAATACCTTCTGTGCTGATATCTTGAGGTGTTAAATTAAGGAAGCTTGTATCCCATTTTTGATTTCCTGAAAAAGCTTGCTCTATATTTTCAAATGTATTAACTATTAAATAGTTTGCTTCTGTAGCTGCTTTATCAACCCCAATAGATTTCATTAATCCCCAACCCGTCATTCTACCTGCATCTATTTCTTTCTTTGCTACTTTAGACCAATAGTCTATTTCTAATCTTTCAAACTCTTCCTGATGCTCTGGAAGAACCTTTACATACATATGCATTGAAACTTGTTTTTGAGCAAAAGCAGCCGTAGTAAATACTAAAGCCAATAATAATAATAATTTTTTCATCTTTAAATAAGTTTTAATTGGTTTTTTTAAAAAAAGTAAGCTATTTAAAAAGAGCTACTTAATTCTGGAATTAGTTCAGAATTGAATGTTCTTTTTCCGTACATTTCTAATGAGTTATCTAAATCTAAAATGTCTTTTTCATAAGAACCCTCACCATATAATTCAGCATATTTAGAGCTAACTTTTGCCCATTCTTTTGTATTATCTTCCCAAAATTCCTTGTAATTATCATGACCAAATGACACCCAAACGGTATTGCCATCACATCCAGAGACACAATCCCAAACCCACATATGGACATTTGCTCCTGACTCTTTAGCAGCTTTAGCTACTCTTGTTCTGAATCTCCAAAAATCTTCTAAAGAATTTGATTTTATATTATATTCTATTACTCTTGACATTTTTTTGGAGTCATTATTTGGCAAATAAGTTGCTTCCTTATTTAAACCCCATAATATTGAATTCGAGCTCGTATGATGTTTTTGAACATTCTTAACCCAATAATCTAACTCCTTTTGATTGCTATTGTCCATTAATTGAACTGAATCTTCAACTCTTACTCTTAAAATTTCTCCTGTTCTGGGACCAGTAGTTATATTAAAAGTATAAAATTTTGTCTGTCCAGCTATAGAATTAAATATTTTTGTCTTCATTGCAGCATTTTTAATAAACTGCTCTCTTTGCCCATCCTTAACTTGAATATATCTGCTCATTGCAACTTGTGCATTTACAGAATAAGCTAAACAAAGCGTAATAATTACGATAATTTTTTTCATTTCTTGATTAGTTTAATTGTTATTAGCCATTAAATATAAGTATTTAAAATTAAATTGCAATTATAGTTTTAAAAGAAAGATTAAGCTATTTATGTTTGTTATATAAATAAATATATGTAAAGTAAGAGAAAATATTCTACGGTAAGAAAACTAGTCCTTGTCCCGTGTCATTTAATATTATTGGAGATAGATTAAAAAACTAACTTCTTTAGAAATAACAAAATAATAAGATTTTTTATAAGTAATAGTTTACGCTATAAATTCATAATCAACGCTTAATTTCCGTAAAGCTCTTAAAGCAGACCCAGAGCTTTTATCTCCTATTTCAATTTCTACAGCGTCTCCTTCTAAAAGAATATCGGTTAGTTCTTCAGACAACGCTTCATTAGTGTTATGAGAAATTTCTACAAGACATTTTGATATGGCTCTTCTGTCAGGTCGCTGAGCAAAACAAGATAATAAGTTTATTTTCATATCTCTTTCTATTCAATAAATATAAATCAAATCAACTTGTATTGGGCTATAGAAATCTATAAATAATAGGCTTCCTTAGCAAACTAAAAAAGGTTTTAGTACATTTTTTAGCATTTAGTTTAACTTATCTACGAGGTCTTGAAGTAAGTGAGTTGGATTAGGGGGATGTATATGGTTTAAAAGTAAAAGCCTATCATAATTGATAGGCTTTTAATAGGTGTGGTTTATAAAATTTTATTCCTGCCCACTTGCCCTATCATATACTATTAACTCTTTAACTTTTCCATCAACAAAGTTAACATCTACTATATGGTGGCTTGTTACATTGTTCCCATCTATTGATTGAACGACATCTACACCAGTTGTTAGCCAAGCTTGATTTTGTCCATTATTACCTTGGACATTATTAGCCACCATAAATTTTACCTTCCAAGAGGGGTTATTTGCATTAAACCAAATGTCTAATTGATCTGTATGAGAATCACTCCCATTTATTATAGCACCATTTGCAGCTCTAACAACTATGTTATCCATATCTATTTCTGATATTTTACTTAAATCTTTGTCATTGTGAGCTTGGATATATTCTAAATAAATATCAGTTATTGCCGCATCTCCAGCTATTACATTTAGCTTTTCTCCCTCATCATTAAATTCATATCCAATAACAGTTGGCTCACTGGATTGTTCTGATTCTTTTTCTTTAGGTGCTTGACAAGAAATTAAACTAACAGCAATTAAAGAGAATAATAATTTTTTCATTTTGAGTTTATTTTAATTGATTATTCCGTAAATATAATATTTAAAACTAAAATTGCAATTTTAGTTTTAAATAAAATAATTCATTTATTTTTGTAAATTTGATTTTAAATTTTTTCACTAATGGTAGAAGGCAATAAAATATTTTATGGTAAAAAAGCTTGTGCCTGTGCTGTATCCCTAGACATTCTTGGAGATAGGTGGACGCTTATAATTATTAGAGATATTTTTAGAGGTAAAAATAGATTTTCTCAATTTTTAAATGAGTCACGTGAGGGTATAGCTAGTAATATTGTAGTAGATAGGCTAAAAAAATTAACTTCTTTAGACATTATTAATTTCAGAAGAAAGGAAAGTGATAAAAAAATTAAAGAATATTATCTTACAGATAAAGGCATAGATCTTTACCCAATTATATATGAGTTACAGAAATGGTCTATAAAACATGTTGAATTTGAATTCACAGAGAATACAAAAAAGCATAATGAGTTAACAAATGAATTGACCGCAGAAACATTTATTGAACAATTTTTAGATAAATATAAAAAATTTAGAGTTGAAGAATTTGGATTATAGCTTTAAGCCCTACTTACATTAGATGTCTAAAATGCTAAACCAAGGAGCGATTTAAAGAGACTTTGCTAATTACCCGAGAACATAGAAACAAAAGATTTATACAGCCTTAAATCTCTTTAAAATCAATTTTATTGAGTTAAAACAACTTCAAACTTTATTCAAGTAAGCTTTTTTATTAAAAGTCACTCAACTATGAGACAGTCTACATTATTATGAAGCCAAAGGAAAGTGACAGGATATTGTGACATAATTTTTTCTAGCATAAGCATGGAAATGGCGGTTGACTTTCCTGTTCCTGAGATTAATAAAACAATTCTCTTTGCCAATAGTATCCTGGTATTCCGTGTACAGCGTGGCGAATATGCCTCTTGAAAAAGCACCCCTGTTTGGTATAAAATAAAATGGAGGTAATTCAGTCCTAGTGGCCGCAGTGCCATCAGTCCCTGCAAATGACAATTGTTCCCTCACTTCGCCCAAATGTTGGTGGTTAAATGCTTTGTACCACGAAAGGTTGTTGTTTCTCCAGCTATTGTGGGTGGTTTCTCCTGGGATAATTCCAGCACCTGTGCTTCCTGTGGTGCCGTTAATATGCACCGGATGGCTCAATTTTTGGGCCTTTGCCAAAGGCAAAAGGGCCAACTGCAAGGCAGTGGCAAAACATCCAGGATTGGCTATAAATTGTGCATTTTCTATGGCAGATTTGTTTTTTTCTGGCAGTCCGTAAACAAATGTTTTACCCAATAATGAGGCATTCGCCTGGGCCCTAAAATCTGTGCTCAGGTCAATTATTTTCGTGGCATCAGAAAATGGATTTTTTTCTAAGAAATCTTTAGAATGACCATGTCCTAAACACAAAAAGACCAGATCAATAGTGGGATCTACGCTGTCTGTAAAACACAGGTCTGTAGTGCCTAATAAATCTTCATGAGCCCTGTAAAGAGGTTCGCCCGCTTTGGTGCGGCTATACACAAAGTTTATTTCTGCCGCCGGGTGGTTAATGAGTAATCTGATGAGTTCTCCACCTGTATATCCTGAACCGCCAATAATACCAATTTGAATCATATCTTTTTTATTTTTCGAGCCTCCTCAGGAGATTCATTTTCAATTTACACCTCATTCCTTTTGCTTGGATATAGGGGTGTCTATTCATTAATACTAGCGCTATTTAAAATCGTTTACCTGCTTGTAAATTCGTCCTGCATTAGATAAAATTTTAATAAAGCCCTTTGCGTCTTGAGCAGACCAAGCCTTGTTCTCTTCTCCATAGGTGCCAAAACCAGCCCCCATTAAGTCGTTTTCAGAAGTAATTCCGTCTAGGGTAAATCTGTAGGGATGTAGGCTTATATAGACAGTTCCATTCACAGTCTTTTGACTGTCTGTTAAAAATGCCTCTGTATTTCTTAGCACAGGATCTAAATACTGTCCCTCATGTAGCAGCATGCCGTACATACTAGCCAGGCTATCTTTTTGGTGCAACTGCCATTTGCTCAAACAGTGTTTTTCTAAAAGACTATGGGCCTTGATGAGAATTATTGCCGCTGCAGCTTCAAACCCAACTCGGCCTTTAATTCCAATGATGGTATCTCCCACGTGTATGTCTCTTCCAATGGCATATGCCGATGCTATTTTTTCTAGCTTTTGAATTTGAGATACGGGGCCCCCATAAACACCATCTATGCCTATAAATTCTCCTTTTTCAAAATGTAATTCAATGGTTTTCTTTTCTTTTTCTAATAGGGCAGAAGGGTAGGCGGTTTCGGGTAAGGGTTCTTTAGAGCCCAGGGTTTCTACACCACCTACTGAAGTCCCCCACAATCCCTTGTTAATAGAATATTTTGCTTTTTCCCAAGAATACGAAATACCTTGAGCATTTAGGTAGGCAATCTCTTGTTCTCTACTCAGTTGCAGGTCTCTTATTGGGGTGATAATTTCTATTTCTGGTGCTAAGACAGAAAAAATAAGGTCAAAACGTACTTGGTCGTTTCCTGCGCCAGTACTTCCATGTGCAATGTGACTAGCGCCTACTTCTTTTGCATACGAAATGAGTTCAAGGGCCTGAACAATCCTTTCTGCACTTACAGAGAGCGGATAGGTATTGTTTTTTAATATATTTCCAAAGATTAGGTATTTCACTACTTTTTGATAGAAAATTTCTACTCCATCTATGGCCTTAAATGCATGAGCACCTAATGCTATTGCTTTTTCCTCCATTTCATGGAGGTCTACTGGGTCAAAGCCTCCTGTATTTACAGTAACTGCGTGTACTTCAAAGCCCATCTCTGCACTGAGGTATTTGGCGCAATAAGAGGTGTCTAAACCGCCACTATAGGCTAAAACTAATTTTTTCATGGTATTATTTTTAGGTCTAACACCTTCGAATGAAGCGGTGTTATTTTATGTTTTTTATATTTAAGTGTTTTTAACTCCCCAACCTTAGTTGTCCATTATTATACATACTAGAGGTTTTTATTTTTTCTTTAAAAACAGTTGTTCCTTAATGCTTTTTAAACGCTCGAACGCCTTTGTATTTAAGGGCTTCTTTTTTATTTTATGTTCATAAAGCATGCCTGTACAAAGGCACATTTTTTGTTCTGTTCTAGTAAGTACGTCAAAATTCTTACAAGTTTGGCAGCCTTCCCAAAAAGCTGGATCAGTGGTGAGTTCAGAGAAAGTGACCGGCTTATAGCCCAATTCATAATTGATTTTCATCACGGCAAGGCCTGTGGTAATTCCAAAGATTTTAGCTTCAGGAAATTTTTGCAAAGACAATTCTAAAACCGCTTTTTTGATTTTCTTAGCCAGTCCTTGATTTCTGTAATCAGGATGCACAATAAGGCCTGAATTGGCTACAAATTTTTCATGCCCCCAAACTTCTATATAGCAGAAACCAGCAAAGATTTCTCCGTCTAGGGCAATAATGGCATTCCCGTTTTGAAGTTTTCTTTGAATGTATTCAGTACTTCGCTTGGCTATTCCGGTGCCTCGGACCAAAGCAGAGGCTGCAATAGTGTCGCAAATAATTGGCGCGTACTTAAAATGAGACGCGTTGGCCATTGTGATTTTCATGGGCAATTAATAAAAAATAAATGATAAGGATAAATGATTGCGCTAGGGGGGAATTGGACACACCTAATTCCAAAAAAGAGAACACCCTTACGGGCGGCGGCGCCTAGGGGCAGTCACAGTAATACTCATGCGAGTCGAAGGGTGAACTGCATGGAAACCAACAGAAAAAAAAGCTGTTGGGGATAAAAATTTATATGTGGTACTGTTAATCACATTTCAAATGTATATAAAAAAAAGAAACGTTTACTTTTAAAGGCAAGTTTCAATCCTTTAATGAAACATTTTTAACAGATTCCTGTCTGGAGCTTGTTATTTTAACAATTTCACGAATTAAAAAACCAAAAACTACGGAGTATTCAATGGAAATGACCCACAAGTTCTCCTTAAAACTGGGATTGGCATAGGTAATATAACTTAAAAAGACCATGGCGCTCCATAAATACATATACCTAAATGGGGTATAAATGGCCAAGGCAACACCAAAGCAAAGGTACCAAGGGTGCACGGTAGTGGCAATAAACAAATGGCCGGTAAACATTAAAAGCATGGCGCTAATGGAAACTTTTAATACAGCAGGGGAATCTTCGATATTCGAAAGATAAAGGCTCTTTAATCGATTAGGAATGGAAGCATAGGGCGCCTTTTGTAACCCACCCATTTTTTTCCACTGCCAATAAAAAACAACTATTGCCCATACAACAATCATATAGGGCAGTACTTTCCCATAGGTTAAAATGGTTTTGTAGGCACTATTCCCAAGGTCCATGGAAATAAACTTGATCAGGTTGTAAATAGAAGCATTAAATTCAAAATTATTAAACCACAAGCCTATGGTTTCTGCATAAGAACTCCAGAAACCTTCCACCATAAGTGGCCCCCAGAACAGTCCGCAAAAAACCAATATCCAAGCCCCTAAATAGAGAAATCTTTTTACGCCCAAAGGCCACAGTAAAAAAGGAATAAATAAAATGGGAATTAATTTGGTCATAATAGTCAAAGCCAAAAAGCATCCGCCAAGAAATAGCCAAGACCCTGCACTTAATGTAAGCTTGGCTTTAAATGCACCAGCACTGGAGTGATTGGATTGTAGCTTGTATATGTAGTAGCGCTCTGTCTTTGGCGCTTCAGATGAATTTCTTTGGCGCTGAGATACTTTTACCAATGCCCAAATGGCTGCTAAAAAAAAGGCCACCATTACGCCTTCTAAATGTAGGTTTCCGCTGAGTTCAAGAATGACTAAAGGATTTAGAAAATAAAAGAAAGACTTCCAAAGGGGCTCGTTAAAATAGCCCAGCAAACGTGTTGTAAAAAACAGAACAAGCAGGTCTGCAACCAATACAACTATCTTAAAAACAAGCACAGAAACCGCTATGGATTTGTTCCCAATATAGGCGGCAAGGCCATAGACGTATTGGCTTACTGGCGGGTAATTGGAATAGTGCTTTTGGCTCAAATCACCCATTTTCTCATAAAGTAATGCTGCATTAGGCATCCAAGGGTTCACTTGATCAATGATTTCTTTTGGAAGATAAATGTAAGGGTTAATGCCATTAATCAATAAATGACCATCCCAGAGGTACCTGTAAAAGTCTTGAGACAATTCAGGTGTAGCGCCAAATAGCAAAACCCTGAATACAATTCCAGCCACCACGAGCAGTTGGAAGACCTCTTTATTTCCATTGCTTTTAAAATTTGAGCTAGTGGTTTTTAATACCTGATAGCTGAGGCCATATAAAGCGGCTGCTAATCCAATGAGTTTAACAGAATCTGTTCGGTCTAAATCATAGCCAAAACTCCAGTACATTAGGCCTGTTATTAGCAGAAGGGTGAGGGGGTATGCGTAAAGCTTCAAAAAAGAGAACATGCCTATATTTTAGCGCTTAAGGACTTGAAAAATACAAATCCGAAACCTAAAAACAGCATAAAATGAAAAGGAAATAACCCAAAATCATTTAGAGGAACAGCGATATACATGCCGTAAAAGAAATAGCACATAAGTAATCCCTCTAAAATTACATTAGGGGAAATTTTCTTGGACAGGTATTGGTTTCCTTTCCAAGAGTCTTTAATAGAGTTAATATTGAATTTTGGTGTTCTCACAAATTCAGAGCGCTTCCCTCTATGGCCTTCCAATACAGCCAATGAGTTGTGTAATGAGAATCCTAGGGCTACGGAAAAGAAAGTAAAGAACAATCCAATATATTGTAAAAAGTGCTCTATTCCTTTGCCTTGGGTGTTTTTATAGGTAAACCAATAGCAAATAAAAAGGATGATGGTGCTGACAATGAAAAAACTAGTGACTTCAAATACCCAAGCCAATTCAGGAAAAATACTTTTGATGTACATCATGGGAATACTTAAAACCGCCACAGTAAAAACACATAAAAACATAGAAGAGTTCAAGAGGTGCATAACGCCATGGAATTTGGTTTTCCAACTTAAATGGGGCGCAGCCAATACCTTGCGCACAGATTTTCTGAAATTCTCTGCCCCGCCTTTATTCCATCTAAATTGTTGGGATCTGGCAGCACTAATCACTACGGGCAATTCTGCAGGAGTCTCTACTTCTTCAAGGTATTTAAATTTCCAGTTTTTGAGTTGGGCCCTATAGGATAAATCCAAGTCTTCTGTTAAGGTGTCTCCTTCCCAGTTGCCTGCATCTTCAATACAAGTTTTTCTCCAAATTCCAGCGGTACCATTGAAATTAATAAAATGGCCCTGCGCATTTCTACCTACTTGTTCCAAGGTGAAATGTGCGTCTAAGGCAAAAGCTTGTATTCTGGTCAGTATAGAGTAATTCCTGTTCAGGTGGCCCCATCTGGTTTGAACCACCCCAATTTCTTCACTGCCAAAATGGGGCACTGTGCGTAACAACCAATCTTTTTGAGGCAAGAAATCTGCGTCAAAAATAGCGATGAGACTTCCTTTAGCTATGGCGAGTCCTTCTTTAAGGGCGCCTGCTTTATAGCCGGATCTATTGCTTCTTCTCACATGAACAATGTCCAAGCCCTTTTTTCTCAAAGCTTCAATATGAAGGGCTGTTTTCTCTACAGATTCATCGGTAGAGTCATCTAGGACTTGTATTTCCAGGCGGTCTAAAGGATAGTCCATCAGGGCTATGTTTTCGAGCAAACGCTCTACCACATAGGCCTCGTTGTATATAGGCAGTTGAATGGTGACATAAGGTACCAGCTCTTTTTTACTCAAATCTATCAAGGGGCCATGAGCACCACTTCTTTTGTGTTTTAAGTAGTTAAACAGCAAATTGAGTTGTGCTAAACTGTAAAAGAATACCAACAGTAAAGCAAGTGTGTAAAGAGATATAATAAGATAGGCCAGTGGGTATTCCATGTTATTTGAAACTGTATTTAAAAATCCAACCCAGGATCTTTACGCCGGCAAATATAGTGCCTTTTACAGTTCCTGACACCTTAGAGACCCCAATTCTTTTTTTATATCTCACCCCTATTTCTTTGTATTTTAAGCGGTTGCGAAGGGCTTTGAGTTGCATTTCTACGGTCCAACCATAGGTAGTGTCGGACATATTCATGTCCAATAATCGCTCGTATTTTATAGCTCTAAAGGGACCAAGGTCAGTAAAAGTAGCCCTAAAAAAGAGTTTCATGAGCGTGCAGGCTAAGGCGTTTCCAAAGACCTGTTGGGGGGTCATACTGCCTGCTTCTCTGAGGGCTTTTTTACGTGCCCCCACTACAAAGTCATAGCCATCATTGGTGATAGGCGCAACCAAGTCCAGCAGCTCCTCTGGGAAATCTGAATAATCGCCATCTAAAAAAACAATAATTTCAGGAAGTTTCTCCATTTGAGCCACATATGCCATCCCTTTAAGGCAGGCGTGTCCGTAGCCCATTTTATTTTCCGTAAGCACCTTCGCGCCTGCCTTTTCTGCTACAGCTACAGTTTCATCTGTAGAGCGATTGTTCACCACAATCACCTCGCTGACTATAGCAGGAATTTCAGCCAGGACCAAACCTATGGATTGGGCCTCGTTATAGGCAGGAATAATCACTACTATTTTGGGTGGGTTTAAAGGATCAAATGTCACAAATACCTATTTTTATTTTATATATCAAATGTTTTTGGTCTGCCAAACCCATTACTTATTTTTTATTGAGCAAATCTATCAGTGAAACGTCGTTCCCCAATAGTATTTCCGTAGGATTAATTCTGCCAGACTCAGGACCTTGCTCTAGCTTCAATACTCCTCTGGGGCAGACGGCAGAACACACCCCACAGCCCACACAACTGGAACGCACAATGTTTTCTCCTTTTTGCGCATAGGCCCTAACGTCTATGCCCATTTCACAGTAAGTACTGCAATTCCCACAAGAGATACATTGCCCTCCATTGGTGGTGATTCTAAACCTGGATTTAAACCGCTGAACAAAACCTAAGTAAGCCGCTAGTGGGCAGCCAAAACGACACCACACCCTGTTCCCAAAAATAGGATAGAATCCGGTGCCAATAACTCCCGCGAAAATAGCGCCTATTAAAAAGCTGTAGGTGTTTTGAATGGATTGTGTTTTAATTCCGACTAGGCTGGTGTTTCCCGTAAAAAAACTGTAAAGTGTAGCGGCTGTCATGAGCACCGCAAAGACCAATACCCCATGCACCAACCACCGCTCTACTTTCCAGGAAAAAAGGGATTTGCTTGAATGCTGTCTATAAGGGTCGCCCAAGGTTTCTGCCAAGCCACCACAGCCACATACCCATGAGCAGTACCATCTTTTTCCAAAGAAATAGACCATTACAGGAACCACCACGAGGGTCAATAAAATACCCCATACCAGAATAAACAATCCAAGGCCACCGGAGTCTATGAGTTTGTTGAGGTTCCAGCTAAAAAAGAAATCATAATCTAAGGGGAAGGCGTTTTTAAAATCTGTGGCAGGCAGTTGCAGCCTGGTCATGATTTCTGGAATTAAAAACGCAAAAACAATTTGAAAAAAGAGCACAGAGGTGGTGCGTAAGATTTGATAATTCACATGCCTGTACTTTATATACATGCGAATAGCCATAACCACCATAATTACACAATACATAAATCCATACACAAACCATTGGCTGGCAGGACCTCCATTAAGTGCGTAGGATAAAGGGTCTAGCATAAGGGTCCAATGAATGGTGTATTGGGGCGCAAAGTAAAGCACTAAATAAAAGCCAATTAAATAGGCAAAAACACCCCAGGCAATAAAACCTTTATTGGTGCTATTTTGTTTGTAAATCCCGTTGTTTTTAATCCCTTTAGGGCCTTCTGTAATGACTTGTGGAACAATGAATAAAAGGGCTCCAAAGATACCCAGTCCAAAACTAAGCCAGAAAAAAAGCAGGCTGTTTTCTGCTACTAGGCCTTTGGCCGATGCCTTTCCCAATATAAATGCCAAATCCTTTGGTGCGCTATAAATAATATTCCCATAAGCTTCTTTTCGCGCTTCCTTAGAGATTCCTTTCTTTTTTGCCGCCGCCCTGTGATCATCGTTAGTCTTTAAAACTACGGCAGACAAAGCATTTTTAAGGCTATGAATATTATTAAATGAACTGTTAGTAAGTGCCGCCACGGCATTGGACTCAAACACCTTAGAGCTAATTCCCTTTTCTGTCATCAGGGCAGTGAGCTGTGCTTTTGTTGGACTAAAAGTCCCCATAAAAATAGCACTGCTAAAGGTGAAAATCCCCAATAAAAACAATACGATTCCTAACTGTTGTAATTGTTTCATTTTTTGGTGCTAAACGGATTAAATATTCTCGTCCAGGATTTTTTTACTGGCTTGAGTGCTTTTTGAAAAACAGTGTTGTAATGGTTTAAAAGGTCTTTTTGATGTGAGTTACTGAATTCGGGGTCAAAAAGGGCATCGGCCCAATGGGCCAAACAATAATCTAAAGATTTATGTTGGCTGAGCCAAGCGTCTAAAACAGCATGCCTCAGTCTAATTCCAAATACATTTACCCCCAGTAATTGATTGGTTTCTTTGTGGTATGCAGCAGTAATAGCGATGGGCTCATGAGGGTGTTGCCAGTGAAAATGCTGCTCGTGCTCCTGCTTTCTTTTGTCGGTATTTACCCAACCATAGGTCTGGTATTCTACCTCAAAAAATTTAGCAGAATTGAACCAATGACCTGGTTTATAGGCCGTTTTGTTGCCGCAAATGGTTTGGGCTAAGGTTTCTCCCATCATTCTACCGGTGTACCAAACCGCTTCTATGGGTCTTCTGAGGCCTGTCACCTCTGTCTGTTGCGCACAGTCTCCTATGGCGTAAACACCTGCTATATTGGTCTCTAAGTATTTATTGACCAAAATCCCTTTGTCTAATGCAATGGGGGTGTTTTTTATAAAATCTATATTGGGTTGTACCCCAGTAGTGATGCCAACTAACTGACATTCAATAAGCTCATTGTTACTTGTTAAGACTGCTTTCACCTTTCCTTGGTCCCCGCCAATAATTTCTTTTAGTTCGGTGTTAAGCCTCAGGTCTATGCCGTGGGATAAAATGTGGTCATTGAGTAATTTTGCATTTTTTGTGGGCAATACCCCTTCCCAAAAATGCGCTTCTCTGACCAGAAAAGTCACAGGGATGTGTCTGCTGTGTAGCATTTCTGCCAATTCAATTCCAATGAGACCGCCGCCAACCACAACAGCCCTTTTACAGACTTGCGCATTTGGGGCGTTGGCTTCTAAAAGATCCAAATCTCTTTTGTGATAGAGGCCTTGAACACCTTTTAATTCTTGGCCAGGCCATTGGTGAAAGCTAGGTTTTGAGCCTGTGGCTATAATGAGTTTGTCAAAAGAAATTGGAGCAGATTGGTCTAAAAACAGCTGTTTTTTTTCTGTATCTATTTGTTTCACATGGTCTTGTACGAGCCCTATTCGGTTTTTTTCCCAGAACCAATCCTCATAGGGTTTAGTGTGTTCAAAAGTCATGTGTCCCATATACACATACATGAGGGCTGTTCTAGAAAAGAAATGAGGGGTCTCAGAAGAAATAACAGTAATGGCTGCATTAGAATTTTTTCTAATATGCCTGGCGGCTGTGATACCAGCAATTCCATTTCCTATAATAACTACTTGTTCCATATATTTTTGTCACTGCACTGCATTTTAAGGGTCCAACTTGCCTTACAGCGTGAATTGTTCCTGTAAATATCCTACTTTTAAAATAAAAAAACCATGAATCGCTCTTTAATCCTGCTTTTTGTATTCGTTATTTCTGGGCTTGGGTTTTTACATTCCCAGTCAAAAATAAACGGGCTGAGTTTTGTGTCTTCAGGAAATAAAGTCTTGCCAAAGCATGTCCAAAGTGTGGAAGCGGTAAATGCCAATTGGGTGGCTCTTATGCCTTTTGCCATGATGCGCTCTACAGCATCTCCTGGGCTCAATTACACCCCTGAACGTCAGTGGTATGGAGAGACAGAGGCAGGCATTCAACAGTATTTTGAGCAGCTACAAAAGGGCAATATTCAAGTGATGTTAAAACCCCAAATATGGGTCAGAGATGGCGCGTTCACGGGTCGTATCAAAATGAATTCTCCCAAAGATTGGAAGCTTTTTGAAAGCCAGTATAGCGCCTTTATTTTACGCTTTGCGCGTTTGGCACAGCAGTTAGACATTCCGCTTTTTTGCATAGGAACGGAACTCAAGGCATTTGTTCGTGCCAGACCTGAATTTTGGAAAGGCCTTATTGAAGACATCAGAGCAGTTTATTCGGGAAAGCTCACCTATGCGGCCAATTGGGATGAATATGAAGAGACCTTTTTTTGGGACGCCTTAGACTTCATTGGAATTGACGCTTATTTTCCCTTGTCAGAGGAGAGAGACCCTTCTTATTTGTCGTTCATTCAGGCCTGGCAACCCCATTTCAATAAAATACAGGGACTGGCTTTGAGTTGCGAAAAGCAGGTGGTATTTACAGAGTACGGCTACAGAAGTGTAGATTATTTGGGGGCTAAACCCTGGCTAGTAGATAAGAACAAAGAAGCAGTGAATTTGGCCGCACAGTCTAGGGCCATTCGTGCGATTGTAGATACATTTTGGAGCGAAGAATGGTTTCAAGGAGGCTTTATTTGGAAATGGTTTATGTTTTTAGACACTGCAGGTGGTTCTGAAAACAATAGATTTACCCCTCAAAATAAGCCTGCCGCTCAAACCCTTGAAGGCCTGTATGAGAAGTATTAGATGGCTTACAAACGCTCAATGAGTTTCTTAAAAAGAACGATCATTTTTGGTTCTGTTGCACCAGCTATGGCAATAATTTCTGCAATATTTACTGGTTTTAAGTGGTCTGGATCGCAGTCGTCAGTGAGAACGGAAATAGCCGCTACAGGAAGTTTTAAGTGGTTGGCTACAATCACTTCTGGTACAGTAGACATACCTACGGCGTCTGCTCCCAAAATTTTCAACATCCTGTATTCCGCCCTAGTTTCTAATTGAGGGCCTACTACTGCTGCGTAAACCCCCTCTTTTAAAGGGATGTTTTCTTCTAGAGCAATCTCTTTGATGGTTTTGGACAAGCCGGCGTCATAGGGCCTACTCATGTCTGCAAATCGCTCTCCAAAATCGGCCACGTTTTTAAAGGCTAAAGGGGAGCCGCCCTGTAGGTTTAGGTGGTCTTCTATAAGCATCATCTCACCTTTTTTAAAGTTGAGGTTAATGGCGCCAGAGGCATTAGAAATGAGCAAATGCTTAATGCCTAATCCATGCATGACCCGAATAGGGTAGGTAACGTCTAATAAGTCATAACCTTCATAAATATGAAACCGGCCTTGCATGACCATTACTTTTTTTCCTCCTAAACTGCCGTAAAGTAATTTGCCTGAATGAAATTCAACAGTAGCTAATGGAAAAAAAGGAATTTGATTGTAGTGGGCTTCTATGGTTTCTACCAAGTGATTGACCAGTTGCCCCAGCCCAGTGCCCAGGACAATGCCCACTTCTGGTTGGTCAAATCCTTTTTCTTTTAAATAGGCTATTGATTCTTCTAAGTGCTTTGGTATCATAAGGAAGGAATATAGGGTAAAAATACAGGAATTTCTGCTAGGTCTTCAAGGGTATCTATATCATTTTTTTCTTGGAGCACCTGGAAAGTGCATGTCAAACGTTCTATGCTTTTTGAAAGCACCTCATGGGTGCTCCAAGGAATATTTTGGAAGAGTTCAGGCCTTGTTTGGGAGAGTCCAATGAGATAATACCCGCCGTCTTGGGCAGGGCCAAAAACCACGGAGTCCTTTTCTAATGCATGAAAAGCCTCATTAATATCGCTGGCCTCTAAAGAGATCAAATCCGTCCCAATAAGTACAATTTTATGGTAACCTTTTTTAAATCCGGCTTCAAATGCGGCCAGCATTTTCTCCCCTAAAGAGCCATTTGTTTGTTTGTTCTTATGGAAAAACCTAGGGTCCCATAAGTCTTCATTGTCAATAAAATCAGTATAAAACACTTCTTTATCTACTTTTAAATTGCGGGTGGTTTGGGCCGTATGTTGTAGTAATATACGGTACACGGCCAAGGCATTTTCTGGGCCAATGCCCTTGGCTAGTCTAGTTTTACACTGACCAAGCACTGGATTTTTAGCAAATATTATTAAGAGGTTTTTAGTCATATCAAAAGATTCCCCTGCTAAGGTCGTAAATATGTAAATTATTAGGAGACCTTTTAGAAAAAAATCTATTTTAGCAAAAACAATTCATTCCTATGCGAAATTCAGCCATTTTCTTATTTCTTTTTTTAGTTTTGGGTAGCTGTAAAAATAGCAGTAAACCTTCAGATTCCATGACTACTTACGACACCCCATTATACCAGGAGCCCCACAGGCCCCAATACCATTTTACCCCCAAAGAAAAATGGATGAATGACCCCAACGGCTTGGTCTACTACAAAGGAGTGTACCATTTGTTTTACCAGTATTATCCTGAAGATATTGTTTGGGGTCCCATGCATTGGGGGCATGCTACCTCTACAGACTTGTTGCATTGGGAGCACAAGCCCATAGCACTTTTTCCAGACCAACACGGTTATATTTTTTCAGGATCTGCCGTGGTAGATTTTGAAAACACTTCTGGTTTAGGAACAATAGAAAACCCGGCTATGGTTGCTATTTTCACTTACCACCTGATGGAGGGCGAAAAAGCAGGAAAAACAGATTACCAGACCCAAGGGATTGCATACAGTTTAGATGGGGGAGACAGCTGGGAAATGTACCAGGAAAACCCAGTGATAGGCAATCCAGGGATAAAAGATTTTAGAGACCCTAAAGTTTTTTGGAATGAAAAAACCAATGCATGGACCATGCTTTTAGTAGCAGGAGATCACTTGCAAATTTGGGGATCTGAAAATCTAATAGATTGGAACAAGCAGAGTGAATTTGGTAAAAACCAAGGGGCCCACGGAGGTGTTTGGGAGTGTCCAGACTTATTTTCCTTTACAGATGAAACCAGTGGAGCAGAAAAATGGGTGTTGTTTATAAGCATCAATCCAGGTGCACCCAATGGTGGGAGTGGCACCCAATATTTTGTGGGAGATTTTGATGGCAAGACTTTCACCTCTGATCAAGAAGAAGACCAGTGGGTAGACTGGGGTACTGACAATTATGCCGGAGTGACCTATAACCACACCCCAGATGGAGCGCGGTTGTTTATAGGCTGGATGAGTAATTGGTTGTACGCTCAAAACACCCCCACAGAAAGATGGCGCAGCGCAATGACCCTACCGAGAACCCTTTCTTTAAAAGACATAGAAGGCGTTCCAACACTCTTTAGTACTCCAGCTCCGGTATGGGACAATATTGGAAAAGACCAAAAAGGAAAAGATGTTTCCGTACCAGCAGGGCAAAGTATAGTCACTTATTCAGAAGACCTGAACCAATCTAAAATAGATTTTGTTTGGGATGGTTCTGCCATGAGTTTCTCATTTGTGAATCAGAAACAGGAGTTGTTAAGTGTTCATTTAGATCCAGAAAACCAGCAGATGTCTATAGACAGAAGCGCTAGTGGATTAGTAGACTTTCAAGAAGATTTTAAAAATATTCAAATAGGGCCCATTGGAGATTTGCCCAATACGGAAATTCCAGTATCTATATTTCTAGACCAATCTTCTATAGAGGTTTTCTTGAATGGTGGTCAAAAAGTCATGACGGCACAGTTTTTTAATACCAACCCATACAATCAATTGAAAATTGAAAATAAAGGCACAGAAAAGGCTGTTTTTAAAGGCTTAAAAATCACCCCAATTCATAGTATTTGGGGGCAGGATTAGACTGTTTTTATCATAAACCAGGATTTAGAAGTATAAAAACCAAATCAAAAAAGCCACTTTTTTAATCGCGCTAAATAGCAGCAATCGTTTGGTGTTTTTGTTCCAAAGGGGCTTTTTCATGATGGGATTTGCTTGTTTTTAATTACTTTCACTCAAATATATGCAAAAAACACCACTATGAAAATCCCTTTTTTTACGTTCTTATGTTGCGTTTCATTTATAGGTATACTCCAGGGCCAAACACTGGTTAATCCTGTGATTAAAGGTTTTGGAACTATTGGCGACGCACCCATGGCCGCTGAAAAGCCAGACCCCAATATGGTGTATAACATTGTGGTAGATGTGGCTACTGGAGATGAAGACAAAAGCCAAGTTTTCTTTGCGCTAAATAATCTAGCGCGACTCATGAATCTTCACGTTATGGGTGGTGTCCCTCCAGAGCAATTAAATGTGGTTGTAGCCATTCACGGCACCGCCATATGGTCCGTAATGAACGATCAAGCTTACACCAAACGATATGGAATTGCCAACCCGCACAGTCCATTATTTGAAGAACTCTTGGCTCAGGGCGTTAAAATTGTCGTTTGTTCCCAGTCTATGTTTAAAAGAAAAATAATGCCAGAGGAATTGGCCCCCGGTTTAGAAATGGCCACCTCTGCACTTACCGTACTTACCACATACCAACTCAAGGGATACGCCTTACTAAAATTTTAGGTTAAGGCCTACGGCCGATGCTTATTTGGTTTTCGCGAGACAATTTTGCACAAAGCACCATTATTTGCTCCAATAATCCAACACCAAAACATCATCTACATGCCCATCCAATAAGGCCACAAAAGCCATGTGATCTGGATGAGGTAAATAAGTAGCCCTGTCCGCTTCACTTTCAAAAGTCACAAAAAAGCAGTGGGTAAAGCCTTTGTCTAATCCTTCGGGACTATTGTTTAAGCCCCATTCAAAATCCTTTATTTCCTTTATTTTAGAAGGCAAAGCAATAAAGGCAGACTCAATTTTTTTAAGATCAGCACTGCTAGAAGATTCTTTAAATTTAAATAGCACAATATGTCGCAGGGATTCTCTCATGGTGTTTTTGGCGTGTATTTGATCTTTGTTTTGGTTTGTTCTATTCACACAACCACAAAGCAAGGCAAAAGCAAAAAGCAATAAAAGATAGTTTTTCATATGTTAAAGTTATTGTTTTTTAATTCAGATTAGATTGAATAAAGGTGTTTATGTTGCATAGGTACTTTAAAAATAGCTTCGCCTCTCTCCCTACCAGGAGATCCTTTGCGCCTCTCTCCCTACCAGGAGATAGCTTCGCCTTTACAGGCTTCGCTGTTCCTTTGGCCCCTCTGTTGAAAATACAAAAACCACTTGCTTCGCAAGCGTATGTTTTTTTATCCCTCTTCGCTTACAAAAGCAAGCTTTTGACACTTATAGGCATAAAAAAACCCACTCCTAGGAGTGGGTTTTTGTGCTTTAAGTGGTGCCTCCAGGAATCGAACCAGGGACACATGGATTTTCAGTCCATTGCTCTACCAACTGAGCTAAGGCACCATGCTATTAAGCGGATGCAAATATAATTTCTAATTTAGGATATACAAACAAAAAGAGAAAAAAAGGCAATTGTTTTTTTAGATTTCACATCTTTGTAGCATGAAACTAGTGCTAGACATAGGTAATACCTTTGGTAAGTTGGTGGTCTACAGGCAAGAAGATGAGGTGTTTAGAGCTCAATTTGAGCACAAAGACATGTACACAACACTTGTTGGTTTGTTTTTTGATTTTCCATATATAAAACAGGCTATTTTGTGCTCTGTAGTCGTTGTTGATCCGAAAACTCGTCTTTTTTTGAAGGAAAAAACAATTCTTTTGGAGGTGAATAGTGAAATGAAGCTACCATTTGAAAACAAATATGAGACCCCAGAAACTCTAGGGGCAGACCGAATTGGTCTGGTAGCTGCAGCTTCGTTCAAATACCCAGGGAAAAACTGTTTGGTGGTAGACGCGGGCAGTTGTGTGACCTATGATTTTATTTCATCAGATGGAATCTACCGGGGTGGCGCAATTTCCCCAGGATTACAAATGCGTTTTAAAGCCATGCATGATTATACAAACAAATTGCCATTTGTTACTTTAAATGAGGCATTTATTGCCCTAGGCACAAATACTCAGAACAGCATTTTAGCTGGAGCTGTCAATGGATTGGTCTTTGAAATAGAAGGTTGGCAAAGCAGTTTTGGGAGTACACATAAAGATTTAACACTTATTTTAACAGGTGGAGACGCACAATTCTTGTCTAAACGACTAAAAAATACCATATTTGCCCATTCTAATTTTCTGGTACAAGGCTTATGCCAATTGCTTGATTATAACACGCTTTAGATGTTTAAAAAGTTATTTTTCACCCTTGTTATTTGTCTATTTATAAAAACTAACGCCCAAGACGGCACGGTTTCTCCCTATTCATATTTTGGTTTGGGCACTTTTAATCCTGCGAATACGGTGGAGAACAATGCCATGGGGGGGTTAAGTATCTATGGGGATTCCATTCATGTAAACCTTCAGAACCCAGCTTCTTATGGTCTCTTGAAGCTCACCACTTATACTGTGGGTGTTTCTCACCGTAGAATGGCCTTGACTTCAGATACCCAAGAAAAAAGCACTGCCTTAACAGCTATTGATTATTTGTCTGTAGCTATGCCCATAGCGGAAAACATTGGTATTGGTTTTGGTATTACACCAGTTACCTCTATGGGGTATATTTTAAATTCTAGCGCAGAAAATGCCAATGGTGAAACCATTACAAATGTTTTCTCAGGAGACGGAGGGCTCAGTAAAATATATTTCTCATTAGGTGCTGCGCCAATAAAAAACTTTACGGTAGGGGCTTCTGCCTTTGCTAATTTTGGGACTGTAAATAAAGAAAGGGTACAGTCTTTGAGTTCTGTATTGTTTGGAACCATAGACCGAAGAACTTCAAGAATGAATGGTTTTAATTTTCAGATGGCGGCCAATTACACGCCAAATATTACAGATAAACTGACTTTGTACACTTCTTTTGTTCATACAACAGGGTTGGACTTGAAAGCGAGTAATACGCAACAAGTAGGTTCGCTCTCATTGGTTAATGGGTCAGAATTAGAAGTCTCTGACTTAGACCTGGAGGCCGCCAATTTAAAAAACAATACCGTTAAAATTCCTTCTGTTACAACTTTAGGTCTTGGGATAGGAGAAAACAAAAAATGGCTACTAGGGGCCTCTTATACCATTCAGGAGATGGGTAGTTTTAGCAGTACTTTTCTAAGCCAATCAAATGTGGCATATTCTGAAGCATCTACCCTTAGGGTGGGCGGTTATTATGTGCCTGATTACGCTCCATTCGCTTCATTTTTTAAGAGAGCGACTTATCGCTTTGGAATTAGATTAGTCAATACAGGGATGCAGGTAAACAATCAGGCTATTAAAGATTTTGGCACAAATATTGGTGTAGGTTTACCAATGGGAGGCACTTTTTCTAATTTGAACATCGGGATTGAAATGGGTGCTTTAGGTACCTCAAAGGCCGGTTTGATTAAAGAAAATTACTTGAGCCTTCGCGTTGGACTCTCATTAAATGACAGATGGTTCTTGAAAAGAAAAATAAATTAATTATTTTTAGCCCTTATTTTTATAATTAACCACAATACATAACACCACCATGAAAAAGAAACTGCACATATTGACCATAGCCCTAATTGGTTTCGTTGGCGTTTTTAAATTACAGGCGCAAGACTGTGCAACCAATTTATCTATCTACTCAGAATTTGTAAAAGTGAAAAATTACGATTCAGCCTATGAGCCATGGAAGATAGTATACGAGGCGTGTCCAGAATTAAATCCTGCTAACTTTGTGTACGGGGAACGAATTTTAAAGTATAAAATTCAAAATAGCGCAGGAGATGAAAAGAAAGCTTTTGTAGATCAGTTACTTGCTTTGTATCCAAAATACAGAGAAATCTTCCCTGAAAGAGAGGCTTTGGCAGACATGCTTATTGACCAAGCCATGTTAAAAAATGACGAGAAGATTGCCACTACAGAAGAAATTTTCTCGATTTTAGACCAGGCATTTAACCAAGACCGTATTCATTTTACTAATGCGAAAGCACTTTATGTGTATTTTTCATACTTAGTAGATTTGAATGCTGCGGGTATAAAAGATTTAGACGCTGTGTTTGAGACATATGATCAGGTAGGTTCTAAAATAGAAGAAGAAGTAGAGTCTCTTAATCAAATGGTAAACAAATTACAGGCCAAAGAAGATGCTGGTAATATATCTTCTAGAGAAAAAAGACAATTATCGATTGCAGAGAGTAAATCAGAAACTTTTGTAAAGATCAATGAAAGTATAGACACCAAGCTGGGGAATTTAGCCAACTGTGAAAACTTAATTCCGCTTTACGAGAAGAATTTTGAAGAAAAGAAAACTGATGTAAAATGGGTTAAATCTGCTGTAGGTAGAATGTACAGCAAAGAGTGTACTGAAGACCCATTATTTGTTAAATTAGTTGAAGCCCAAAACGCTTTAGACCCAACTTCAGATACGTATTTTTATTTGGGCTTACTTAAAATGAATGCAAGAAATAGCCAAGGAGCTGTAGCAGACTTTAATAAGGCGGTAAGTTTAGAGTCTGACACTAAAAAGAAAGCCAACATACTTTATAAAATTGCCACAATTTATAAGAAGGGCAATAAGAGTTTGGCCAGAAACTACGCTCAGAAATCTATAGACAATAATCCTTCAATGGGAAAAGCTTATTTACTCATTGCTGGATTGTACGCAGAATCTGCTAACGAATGTGGAAGCACTACTTTTGAGAAAAGAGCCATTTATTGGAAGGCAGCTGAAGTGGCTAAAAAAGCAGCTCGTGTAGACTTATCTCTAAGAAGTAGGGCAAACCAAACGATTGAACGTTATATGGCATTAGCGCCATCTAAAACAGATATTTTCTCTTCAGGTTTGGCGGGAAAAACAGTTACTTTTAACTGCTGGGTAGGTGGTAGCGTTGCGGTGCCAAACCTATAAATGAAAGACATTAAGACCTTTAAGGATTTAAAAAGTATTGCCATTACATTTGTAACGGCAATACTTTTTTTTAGTTGTAATTCAAATGAAGGGACAGTTGTTTTTGAAGACCCAAAGGTATCTCCTCAGGGGGTAGCGGAAAATTTTATATTGTATTATACTGAAACAGCTGAGTTTTCTGAAATACCGATGGAAGTGGCCATGGGCGGGGCATTAAAAAAAGATGCCAGGCTTATTGCTATTTTGAGGAGTTCAAAAAGTATGGATTACCAACATTTGGCATTCCCATACAGGACTTTTCCAGATGGACTCGTTTTGGAGGTGTTTGATTCAGAAGGCAAGAAAAGCGTGGTTAAATCCGATTATGGGATTATTTATTCTGCTACAAATGTAATAGATTTGAGGGGTAATGTGGTCATTACTACACATGACGGGAAGCAGTTGGAAACCCCACAATTATACTATGATCAAATAGGAGAATGGATTTTTACCGAAGAAAAATTCACCTATACCAATCCAGAAAACCAAACCATTATGGATGGAAAAGGTATGGACTTTAATAGAGATTTTAGTTTTTTAAATGCCCACAAAACTTTTGGGTATATGACCATTAAAGATACAGAAAGCGATGATTAGAATTTTAAAATATACCGAGTACTTATATTTAATAGTGGCTGTTTTCTCCCTAGTTAAAGTGATCAAGCTTTGGGGAAGTTCATTAGAGGAAATAGGTATTTTCTTGCTCTTTGGTGCTGTTTCAATTGGGATGTTCTTCTTTAGAAGAAATTACAGGTTGAAATTTGAAAAAAGACAAAACGAAAATAAAAAATAGTGGACTCAGACGTCATAATTATTGTAGTATCTCTCTTCTTTTCCGCCTTTTTTTCTGGGATGGAGATTGCTTTTATTTCAGCGAATAAAATTCATATTGAGATAGAAAAAAAACAAGAGGGGTTTCTGTCTAAAATCCTGACTAGGTTAACCAAAAGACCTTCGAAATTCATCGCTACCATGTTGATTGGTAATAATGTAGCCTTGGTTATATACGGTTTATTCATGGGAGACTTACTCATGGGACTATTTGAAAAATGGGCACCTTTAACATCTCCAGCATTAAGTTTATTTTTTACAGACTTTAGTTTACTTACACAAACGGTAATTTCTACGCTAGTTATTTTACTCACGGCAGAATTTTTGCCTAAAGTACTGTTTCAGATTTATGCCAATACTTTGATCAAGGCCCTAGCATTTCCAGCCTATGTGTTTTATTTTATTTTTTCACAGGTATCTAATTTTGTGATCTTTATTTCAGATTTGATTTTAAGGGTGATTTTTAAAACTTCTGGAGATTCAGTTCCATTGGCCTTTAGTAAATTGGAAATTGGCGACTATATTACGGAGCAAATGGAGGCAGTTGCGACCGAGGACGAGGTAGATTCGGAAATTCAAATATTTCAAAATGCGTTAGAATTCTCTGCAGTAAAAGCTAGAGATGTAATGGTGCCAAGGACAGATTTGTGCGCAGTGGAAATACATGAAAGTCCAAAGAATTTAGTGAAGATTTTTACAGAGACAGGATTTTCAAAATTGTTGGTGTACAAAGATACCATAGACAATATTATTGGCTACGTTCATTCCTATGAGCTTTTTAAAAAGCCCCAAACGATTAAGAGCATGCTTTTGCCTATTGAGTATGTGCCAGAGACCATGTTAATTAATGATATATTGAATGTACTGACCAAGAAGAGAAAGAGCATAGCCATTGTATTGGATGAGTACGGAGGAACTTCAGGGATGGTTACCGTAGAGGACATTGTAGAGGAATTGTTTGGAGAAATAGAAGACGAGCATGACAGCACAGACTTAATTGAAGAACAATTGTCTGAAAACACCTATAAATTCTCTGCAAGACTAGAAGTGGATTATCTCAATGAAACCTATCATTTAGATCTTGAAGAGCGAGACGAATACGGTACTTTGGGTGGGTTAATTGTTCATGTGACAGGCGAGATTCCTACCTTAAATGAAAGTATTATTATTGGCTTTTATTGTTTTACTATTTTGGAGGTTTCAGGTAATAAAATAGATTTGGTCTCATTAGAGGTGCTTGAAAAGGAATAAAGCACTTTATAAAAGTTTAAAAATTAGAAGAAGCGAATAAAATTTAAAAAGAAAATGGTATTTTCGCCAACTGATTAAAAGATATTTAGAAAATGGCAGTATTAGAAAAAATAAGACAGAGAACCACGGTGTTAATCCTTATCATTGGATTGGCGTTATTTGCTTTTGTAATTTCAGGAGTATTTACCAATAGCGGAAGCGGATCTCCTATGGGAGGATCAGCCATTGGAAGTGTCAATGGAGAAGAGATTTCTATAGATGACTTTCGTCAAAAGTTAGAAGTTGCTGCCCAAAGGGCGGGAAGCCAAGCAACCACTGTTCAATTGGTGAACCAAGTTTGGAATTCATCCTTGAGAACAAGTTTGCTAAATCAAGAAATTGAAGATTTGGGTATCTCAGTAGAAGGAGATCAGATCATGAATTTTATAAAGAATACACCATCTTATTCAAACCAACCAGAGTTTCAAGATGAGAACGGTATTTTTAGTGAATCTTTGTTCATTGCTGCAGTTGCAGATTGGAAAGCCAATAACCCTTACAGATATTCTCTTTGGTTGCAAGACGAATTAGCCATTATGCAGTCTGCTAAAGAACAAATGTATTTTAACCTAGTTAAGGCAGGCGTAGGAACTACCTTGGAAGAGGGTAAATTTGACTATAAATTAGCGAATGACAAGGTAGACATCTCTTATGTGAGAATGCCTTTCTCTGCTGTGCCAGATACAACCATCACAGTAACTGCTGGAGAGATTGAATCTTACATTAGTAAAAATCCAGCTTTATTCAAGCAGGAGCCAGCAAGAGATATTCGTTTGGTTTACTTTGAGGAGAAAGCATCTAAAGAAGACGAACAGGCCGTAAAAGACGCTGTAGTTGGTTTGCTTTCAGACACAGAGGAGTACAATGAAAACACAGGAACTACTGAGAAAGTAGCTGGTTTTCTAAACACAACAGATTTAGGGGCGTTTTTAGAACGCAACTCAGACATTACTTACGATACTATTTTTAGGGCTAAGAATGAAATTGTGAGCACTTTTAAAGACTCAATTATCAGTTTAAATCCAGGACAAACTTTTGGGCCTTACAAAGAAAATAATGCTTACAATGTATCTAAGCTAGTCGCTAAAAAAAATAATGGTACCGTAAAAGCATCTCATATTTTAATTTCTTTTGTTGGAGCTGAGCGTGTAAGCCCAACTGTAACAAGAACAAAAGAGGAAGCAAGAAAAGAGGCCAACAGATTGCTTATAGAAGCTAAAAAATCAACTACTGTTTTTGCTGAATTGGCCAGAGATAATTCAGATGGACCTACAGCTTCAAGAGGTGGAGATTTAGGCTTTTTCCAAGAAGGACAAATGACACCTAAATTCAATGATTTTGTGTTTTCTAATAGCGTAGACGCTATTGGATTGGTTGAAACAGAATTTGGTTTCCATATTGTCAGGGTAGACGACAAACAGGATATTTTCCAAATTGCTACTTTGAGTAGAGATGTTGCTCCTTCTGAGCAAACAATCAATACCATTTTCACTCAAGCGACCAAGTTTGAAATGGAGGTTACTGAAAACCCTAAAGAATATGTAGGTATTGCCAAAGAAGGTAATTTTGACGTAAGAAGTGTCAATAAGTTATTGGCTATGGATGAAAATCTTCCTGGTCTTGCTGAACAAAGAGGGGTAGTTCAATGGGCCTTTAACGAAGACACAGATTTAGGTGCTATTAAAAGATTTAATGTAAACAATGGTTATGCCATTGTGCAACTTATAGCCAGATACCGTTCAGGAACCATGACTGTTGCAGATGCTTCTGCTACAGCGCTTCCAATCTTGAGAAAGGAAAAGAAAGCCGCTTGGATTCTTAAGAATAAAGGAGGCAATACACTTGAGTCTTTTGCAGCCGCTTCAGGACAATCAGTAGAAACAGCTTCTGCATTAAGCGTGAAGAGCCCGATTATTCCTGGTGCAGGTAGAGAAGCTTATGTGGTAGGTAAGGCCTTTAATTTAACTGAAGGAGCCACCTCATCTTTGCTAGTTGGGGAGACAGGTGTATTCTTGGTACAGCTCAATAAAAAACAAGAAGCCGTTGCGTTAGATAGCTATGCTACTTACGCAGAAGCGCTTAAGGCAGGAACCCAAAACAGTATATTTTTTAGTAGTTATAATGCCTTAAAAGAAACAGCCACTATTGAAGACAACAGGGCAGTTTTCTATTAGTAGAAAGCACACAAATTCATAAAAAAAGCGGCCTAAAGGCCGCTTTTTTTATGAGATTATTGCTGCGAATTAACCTATCATTTCAGTATAATAAAAGCTGGTTGGGTATCCTTTCTCTAAAAAATACTCTTTTGTTTCAGCAGGCGACAACGTCTCTGAGACTGCCATAATAAAATCGCCTCCCCAACCTCCAAGGCTTTTTACAGCGCCTTTAAAGTCTTTAAACAGCCGCTCCTTGACCGGGGTCTGTTGAATGATATTCCCAATAAAAGACTCGTGAAGCCTGATGTAATTTTCGAGCTGTTTTGCGTTTTTAGCTCTGGCCAATTGAACGCTTAATTCATTGATTTCTTTGAGACTATTTTTCAGGGAGAAGTTTGCTAACTCCTTTTGTTTTAAATAAGCACTTATAGCTTCTCTACTGTCTTGCTTGCTGTTTAAGTGTACAAATACAGATTGTTCTTGTATTGCTTTCCCTAAAGTGATTGGCGCTATTTTTAAGGGTGTTTTTCCGGGATTAATGACAAAAGATATGGGATGTGTTGCACCGGCACATGCAATATCATAGCCTGAACCACCCATGGTTAGGGACAACAATTCATAGGGGTTTACCTCAGCCCAGAGCGCCACATTATGAATGAGTGTAGAAGAACTTCCCAGTCCCCAATCTCTCGGAAATTCTAAGTGGGTACTTACGGAAATACCAGGGCTGTTTTTTAAAAATGTGGGGTTTAGTTTTCTGGCGGTTTGCAGCAATTGAATTAAAAATTCAAGTTCGCTATTGCTGTTCTCTTCTTTGGGTTGGTCTAAAAGATCTAGAGAAAAATTGAAATCTCCCCAAATGCTCTGGTCCTTTGAGTAGGCTTTCCATTGTACATAGCCTGTTTGGGTGGATTCGAATTCAAGGTCTTGACCAAAGCGGCAAGGAATAGCAATAGCCTCTGCACCATCTAGTACCAAATACTCACTGGTGAGCAATAGTTTTCCGTGGCTGTAGAACCTGTTGGCCAATCTATTTCTTCTGCCTGTCTCAGGAATTAGATTCATAGCGATCCATTTTTTCTCAAGGTTTTAAAGCTACTGACTACATGACTGTGTGTTGCAGTTTGGTCTTTATAGTAGGCCACCAATTCTACTTTTTCTGTTTCTGTTGCCCCTAATTGGTTTAAGATATTTAAAAGGTGCATTTTCATATGGCCTTTTTGAATTCCACTGGTCACTAAAGAATGCAAGGCTGCGAAATTTTGAGCGAGTCCAGCTACAGCAACAATTTCCATAAGTTGCTTAGCAGAAGGTTTTTGTAAGACAGCCATAGACCATTTCACTAAAGGGTGTAAATTGGTGAGTCCTCCAACGGTTCCTAGCGCCAAAGGCAGTTCTATCCAAAAGCTAAAAACACCATTTTCTATACTAGCATGGGTAAGGCTTGAATAGCTGCCATCTTTCGCGGCATAGGCGTGAACACCAGCTTCAATAGCCCTAAAATCATTCCCCGTTGCTAATACCACAGCGTCTACGCCATTCATAATGCCTTTGTTGTGTGTGACAGCCCTATGTGGTTCTGCTTTTGCAATAGCAACCGCTTGCACCATTTTCTGAGCAAAAATAACACCGGATGCCCCATCAATGCCTTCTAAATCTGCTACAGGACAAGATACAATAGCCCTCACGGTGCAGTTGGGTACATAATTAGAAAGAATGCTCATGACTACTTCTATAGATTGTTCTTCTGCAGAAAATCCATGGTATTGATGTGCTTCTCTTTTTAAGCTTGTGGCAAATTGCTCCAAACAAGAGTTAATGAAGTTGGCGCCCATAGCATCTGCCGTTTGGAACACAGCATGTATTTGAAAATAATGGGCCAAATCTGAAGTTTTGTCTCTCAACATCAGGTCGCTAATCCCACCGCCACGCTTTTCCATATTAGCAGTGAGTGGGGCGCAGTCTGCCAATAAAACGGGTTTTATATGGGTGAAAAAGGCCTTTAATTTTTTGGGATCACCTTGAAAGAAAAAATGTACTTGGCCTATTTTTTCAGTGCCCAGTACTTCGGTTTTAAATCCGCCTCGCGTTCCCCAAAACTTCGCTGCTTTACTCGCTGCAGCCACAACGGAACTTTCTTCAATAGCCATTGGAATGGCATAAAGCTTGTTGTTGATTAAAAAATTTGGCGCAATTCCAAGGGGCACATAAAAATTACTGAGGGTGTTTTCAATAAATTCATCATGTAATTTTTGCAAGGCCTTGTCCTCATGCCAATATTGGGTGAGTATGGATTTTGTTTCAGGATCCCCTTGGGTAAACGTTTGAGATACCCAGTCTATTTTTTCTTCTTTAGAAAGTTTTGAGAATCCTTGAATGGGGGTAGACATAGATTTTTTTTTGTGTTGCTAAGATAGTTAAATCCCATTTTATGACCTATTTGTAGTTTCTTTAAAGATTCTCGTATTAAAATGTTATTTTTAGGAGCTTTTACCAGAAAATACAGGGGCTTGCCTTGTGATGAAACCATTCGTATGAAAAAAATATTTTTACTTTTAGGCATCGGCCTTATGGCCTTGAATGCTGCTTTAGCCCAAGATAAAGAAGTTACTGTGGCGGCTATTTACGACGGAACCTTTAGAACGGAAGGAATGGATGTGCTCCGGTCTAGAAATAACGGGACACAGTACACTTTACTCAATTACGACAGGGCTTCTAAAGTGCAAACCATAGATTTATACGACTACGAAACCTTAGAAAAAACGGCTACTTTGTTGTCTACAGAAGATTTGGAAGACATTGCTTATATGAGTTCTTACGCCTTTAGTGCAGATGAATCAAAAGTGCTTTTGGCTACAGATTTAAAACCCATTTACAGAAGGTCCGCACTGGGCACTTATTATCTGTATGATTTTGCTACAAAGGCTTTGATTAAGATTGCCGACGCTCCAGTGCAAGAGCCTAGTTTGTCTCCAGACGGTACCCTTGTAGCCTATGGATACCAAAACAACCTTTATGTTTTTGACCTCAAGACCCAGCAAACCAAACAGCTCACTTTTGACGGTGAAAAGAACCGTATTATCAATGGTATAACGGATTGGGTTTACGAGGAAGAATTTGGTTTTGTTCGCGCTTTTGAGTGGAGCCCTGAAGGAACACATTTGGCTTTTTTAAGATTTGACGAAACAGCGGTGCCTGAGTATTCTATGCCTATTTATGGAGCAGACTTATACCCTACATTGCAAACATTTAAATACCCTAAGGCGGGAGAAAACAACGCAATAGTGAGCTTACACCTCTATGAGCTAGAGGGCGCAAAAACATCTAAAATCCCCGTAGAGGCTTATTATATTCCACGTATTATATGGAAAAACAACCCAGACGAGTTGGCTTTCCAAACCTTTAACAGGCACCAAAATGAACTTATTTTATACCAGTACAACAAAGTTTCAGAGGCGCTCACTGTGCTGCATAAAGAAGTAGATGCTGCCTATGTAGATGTGAATGACAACTTGACCTTTCTCTTAGACGACAGTTTTATTTGGACCTCTGAGAAAGGCGGTTACAAACACCTTTACTTACACGATAAAAACGGTAAAGAAAAAAGACAACTTACCTCAGGTGAATGGGAGGTAACGGCATATTATGGTTACGATCAAAAGCATAAAAAAATATTTTTTCAGTCTACCGCAATGGGTTCTATCAATAGAGATGTCTATTCGGTGGGAATTAACGGTAAAAATGTCAGACGTTTGACGGAGCAAGATGGTGTAAATAGGGCCAGTTTTTCTGCAGACTTCACCTATTTTATTAATGCGCACTCCAATGCCAACACCCCCCCTTCTTATACCTTAAATACTACGTTGTCTAACAAAAAGCTGCGAGATGCCAATCAAACAAAGTCTTTAATGCTTATGACTATTGTGGACAATTCGAGTCTTTTAGACAAGTTAGATAGCTATAATATAAGCCCAAAAGAGTTTTCTACTATTTCCGTGAATGGAAATGACCTGAATATGTGGATGATTAAGCCGGCAGATTTTGATCCAGCTAAAAAGTATCCGCTTTTAATGTTCCAATACAGTGGGCCTGGATCACAGTCGGTATCCAATACCTGGATGAGTGGTAATGATTACTGGTACCAATTATTGCAGTCTAAGGGGTATATTATTGCCTGCGTAGACGGGAGAGGTACAGGATTTAAGGGCAGAGATTTTAAAAAATCTACTTACTTACAATTGGTGCGATACGAGAGTGATGACCAGATTGCCGCAGCAGAAAAATTGTCTTCCCTTCCTTATATAGATGAAAATCGTACCGGAATTTGGGGTTGGAGCTTTGGAGGAGACATGGCCATGCATTGTATTTTAAAAGGGAATGATGTTTTTGAAACGGCCATTTCTGTTGCGCCTGTAACCTCATGGAGGTTTTACGACACTATTTATACGGAGCGTTTCATGAGAACGCCTCAGGAAAATCCGGAAGGATACGATTTAAATTCTCCCCTTAATTACGCGGAGCAATTAAAAGGCAAGTTGTTATTAGTTCACGGCTCTGCAGACGACAATGTGCATTTTCAAAACACCATGAGAATGGTGGAGGCTTTGGTTCAGGCCAATAAGCAATTTGACTGGGCTTTATATCCTGACAAAAACCACGGTATTTACGGTGGCAAAACTAGGGAGCAACTCTATACTAAAATGACCCATTTTATTTTAAACAACCTTTAATACATAAACAACTTATATGACTACACCTACCCAAACACCTAAAGATATTTTAGGACACCCTCAGGGACTTTTTTATCTATTTTTTGCCGAGTTATGGGAGCGTTTTAGTTTCTACGGAATGCGCGCTTTATTGACCCTTTATATGGTGAATAAAATATTTGAAGCCCTAAGCACAAGGGATGTAGCTGCTGCGGCTGTATATGCTTCTTACGGTTCACTGGTGTATGCTTCTACCGTGATTGGTGGTAAGATTTCAGACACTACACTGGGTCTTAGAAGGTCCATTTTTCTTGGCGGTATTCTCATGTCTCTGGGACATTTTGTGTTGGCTGTAGACAATACCTATGCCTTTTATTTGGCCTTGGGTCTTATTGTAGTAGGGAATGGTTTTTTTAAGCCCAATATTTCCACTTTTGTGGGCTCCCTCTATAAGGACGGCGATGTGAGAAAAGACTCTGGATTCACCATTTTTTATATGGGAATTAATATTGGTGGCTGGGTCGCTCCGCTTCTTTGTGGCTGGTTGGCGGCTACTTACGGTTGGCATTACGGTTTTGGATTGGCAGGATTTGGTATGTTATTAGGACTGGTATTCTTTTGGAACGGGATTAAAAGACAGGTTTTTGGATCAGAGGGATTGCCCCCTTCTCAAGAAGCCATTGACAAACCTTTACTAGGGGTTTCTCAAGGAAAAATGATCCCTATTCTCGCTTTTCTAACGGCGCCATTGATTGCATTTTTATTGTCTTCATACGGTCCATTTATGAACGGAGAAACCTTCTTAGGAGACCAGAACTTAGTTAATATTATTTTTAAAGCCATTGGCGCAGTGATTCTCTTTTATTTAGCTAAAGTTTTAATAGACGCCACCATAGAAGAGCGCAAAAAATTAATTGTGGCTATTTTGATTACTTTTTTTATGACTATTTTTTGGGGTTTTCACGAACTTTCAGGAAGTGTTATTACTTTGTTTGCTGCCAGAAATGTGAATTTAAGCCTGATGGATGCGGCCCAGACCAATTCCTTAAACTCCATGTTTATTATTATTCTGGCCATTCCAATTTCACTCATGTGGGCTTATTTGGCTAAAACAAAAAGAAACCCAAGAACGCCTTATAAATTTGGTTTAGGCTTGCTTTTTGCAGGTTTGAGTTTTTATATTTTATCTATTAGTGGGCTTCAAGCAGATGAAAACGGCATGGTCCCTTTTAGCTATTTATTGGTGATGTATTTTATGTTGTCTATTGGAGAGTTGTTTATGTCTCCTGTGGGTCTTTCAAAAATCACGGATCTTTCGCCCAAAAGAATTGTGGCATTTATGATGGGAATCTGGTTCTTGTCTTCTGCCTATGCCTTTCAAGTGGTAGGATTTATTAGCAAGGAATTGGCGGTAGAGAGTGATAATGCCAATGTGGGCGGTTTGGAAACACTGACGGTCTATACCGACGGATTTGAATTAATTGCCATGTATTCAATTGGAGCAGGGGTGCTGGTTTTAATCGCATCGCCCTTTATTAAGAGACTGATGGGTAACGTACACTAAGATTTATTAAGGCCTATTTGTGGCCCAGGTAATTTTAAGGTGTTGGGTCTTTTTTGAAACTATAAAAACCTTGGGTGTCTATCTTCCAGATAAGGCACCCATTTTTTTGCGCCCATTTTTCCCAAGCATTCATCTCTTTGGTAGGGTAAAACCCGCTTGTAATGAGTTGGGTATTTTTGAGCTGCTCTGGTTTAAAATGCGAGGGGTATGCTCTGGCGCTAGAGTCAATAATAATATGACTGATAGGGCCTTTAATGTGGTTCGTTGTTTTTGGAAATACAATTTTAAATTCCTCCAATTGATAATTGTTTGCCCATTCTTTATGGATTATTTCATGAATACCGTAATTGTTTTTAAAGCTGTTTAAGGTGTTTTTGTCTAAGGGTTTTTCACTAAAGTAATGGATGGTTTTAGGTGTTTTAAAAAGTCGCTGACTTGGATGCATTTCCATGCGCAAGCTTCCCATTAAAAAAGTGGCCAAAAAGCAAAACAGCCAGAAAACATAGGGCCTTGTTTTGGTGAAATAGGCCAATAAAAAGGTGCAAATAGATAGGCTTATTAACAGCGGACTGCCTGTGTAAAAAGAAAAAAAATTCCAATAAATAACTATGATCCCTAGGCTATATCCTAAGATGAGCAATAAAAGATGAGAAGTGTGCTTAAAAAACATAGTTCCTTGTGGTCACTAGGTTTTTTTGGTAAAAAAAGGGGGGAGTAGCTAATAAAACACTAAAAATAGGATAAAAGTTATCGCTATTGACAGATGCTTTAGGGTGTAATATACAATTTATTTACTGGACTTGAGCGAATGAACTATGGCTTTGGCTGTTCTTTCTGCTGCACCACCTGCACCGAGTTTTTGTTTTAAAATTTGATAGTTTTCTAGTTGATCTTCACGCTCCGCACCCACTAGAATATTATTTAGGTGTGCGTTTAAATTTTTGACATTTAAATTATTTTGGATCAGTTCCGGTACCGCCTCTTTGTCTAAAATTAGATTGACCAATGAGATGTATGGAAGGGTGATGATTTTTTTTGCAATCCAATAAGTAAGCCATTGTGTTTTGTAGCACACGATTTGTGGCACCCCAATCAATGCGGTTTCTAAGGTGGCTGTTCCACTGGTGACTAGCGCCGCTTTTGCGTGTTGCAGTAGGGCATAAGTTTGGCCTTGAACTATTTTTATTGGAGCGTCCCCTATAATGTCTGTGTACATTTTAAGGGAAATATTTGGGGCCGCAGCCAATACAAACTGATGGTCTTTAAATGTATTGCAGGTCTTTACTAAAAGGGGTAAAACGGCTTTTATCTCCCCTTTTCTTGAGCCTGGTAAGAGGGCAATAAAGGGTTTTTCTAAAGCTAAATTTTGTGTTTTGGCCCAATTTTTTTCTGGCGCTTTCAAGTCCGAGATAGGGTCTAAAAGCGGGTGCCCAACAAAAGTTGGACTGTAGTGGTATTTTTTGTAAAACTCAGGCTCAAAAGGCAAAGTGACATATAAGTGGTCAATGCTAGACTTTATTTTTTGAACTCTATTGGGCCTGGAAGCCCAAACTTGAGGGGCTATATAGTAGTGTGTGGCAAAGCCATTTTCTTTTGCCCATGGGGCAATTCTTAAATTAAAACCGGAGAAGTCAATAAAAATAACGGCATCTGGTTTAAATTCAAGAAGGTCTTTTTTGCAGAAGGAAATATTTTTAAAGATCTGAGGGAGTTTTTTTAAAACATCTATAAAGCCCATTACAGCGATCTCTTTGTAATGCATGGCCAAGGACGCACCCTGAGTTTCCATGAGATCTCCTCCCCAAGCCCTAATCTGTGCATTGGCATCTATTTTCATTAAATGTTTTACCAAATAACTTCCATGAAGGTCTCCTGAGGCCTCTCCTGCAATGATGTAATATTTCATAGCCCCAAAGCTTTTAAAATTAAAATACTGAGTGCTGCGGTAATTGTGGCAACTAAAACCCCTTTAGCTTCAGGGTCTTTTTTTAATTTAATGAATGCAAAAAAAGCCAATAAATTTAAAACAGCGCCCAATCCAATAATTGACCCAAGGTATCCGTTTAAATAAGCCATTTGGAGGGTAGACCTTATTTTTAGCGGTAAAAAAAGTAAGATGTATAGGATAATTCCCAGCGTATTTGCTAGGTACCCTATTCCTATTCCTAGGGCTATTTTATAGCGGTGTTTTCCACTACTTTGCATGGAGCTCCCAAGTATTAATATTTTGAATAGCATGGTGTGCTGTAAGGTCAAATTGGGTAGGTACAAGGGAGATATATCCATGATCTAAAGCCCATTGATCCGTATCTTCTCCTTTGTCTTGAAGGTCAAAAACACCTGTTAGCCAATAGTAATCCCTTCCCATTGGACTGGTTCTTTTGTCAAATTTCTCTTTCCAATTTCCTTTGGCCTGCCTAGACACTTTAATTCCTTTGATTGGTGTATGCTCCGTTATTTTAGGAATATTTACATTGAGCACTACCCCAGACGGAATCCCTTTGCTTAAGGATTCCTTAATAATTTGTTGGATATAGGGTTTGGCACTTGCGAAATTGGCTTCCCAACTAAAGTCGCAAAGGGAGAATCCTATGGCAGGGATTCCTTCTATTCCTGCCTCAATAGCAGCACTCATTGTACCTGAATAAATGACATTTATAGAAGCATTTGAACCGTGGTTTATTCCACTAATACAGAGGTCCGGTTTGCGGTGTAAAATTTCTTGAAGTGCTATTTTTACGCAGTCAGCGGGCGTACCGCTACAACTAAACTCTTTTTGTTCAGGATTGTTTTTATCTATGACTATTTGCTCTGCATATAAGGTGCTATTTATGGTAATTGCGTGTCCCATTCCAGATTGAGGACTGTCCGGAGCCACAACGATTACTTCACCAATTTCTTTGGCAAATTCTATGAGGTGCCTTATTCCTGGAGCAGTAATTCCGTCGTCGTTAGTAATGAGGATAAGTGGTTTTTGCATAGTGGGCTATTTGTGAACAAAAATACAATAATTATAGGCATTACTACCGGGACTATTTTAACAAAAAATTATTTGTGAACGCCTAATAATTGCTAGCACTTTTACTTATCTTAGGACTTTAAAAGCCTTTCAAAGGCTGGTTGCTAAAAAATGAAGAAGATGAAAAAGAATTTTATATTAGTCTGTTCCGTTGTTTTATTTGCTTTTGTCTCTTGTAGTTTCACAAAAAGTATTAGTGAGACTTCAGATAAAGACAAACTTTTACTAGAGCTGATTAGTTATGTGTTGGAAAGGCTACACTTTGAACCTACAGCAGTAAATGACGCATTTTCAGAACGAGTTTACGATAATTTTATAGGAGGGTTAGACCCTATGAAGCGTTATTTTTTAGCTTCCGACTTAGAAATATTCGAGGCGTACAAAACCCAAATAGACGATCAGATTAAAGGAATAGACATTAGTTTTTTTAACCTAGTTTACGAGCGTTTAATCTATAGAATAGACGAGTCTAAAGACCTTTATCAGAAAGTACTTAATGCGCCTTATGATTTTTCAGAAGTAGATTCACTGGTTGTAGATTATGACTTATTGCCTTATGCAGCATCCAAAAAAGAATTGGAGGCCCGTTGGAGGTTGCAATTAAAATATGTGTCTTTAGGCACCTATTTTGCCTCAAGAGAGAATGAGGCCTTGAAAGCTACTGAAGATACAGCATATACCCCTAAAGATGTGATTGTGCTGGAATCAGAGGCAAGGGCAAAAACAAAAGAGAGCCTTGAAGAGTACTTTGATTTTGTAGCAGACTTAGAAAGAAAAGATTGGTTTGTGCAGTATTTGAACAGTATTGTAGAGACCTATGACCCCCACACTTTTTATTTTGCTCCAGAAGAAAAAGACAGGTTTGACATGGATATGTCGGGTAAATTCGAAGGAATTGGCGCCAGGCTTCAAAAGCGTAAAGACCAAACGAAAATTGTGGAAATAATTTCTGGCGGTCCTGTTTGGAGGGACCAAAGCATTGAGGTAGGGGATGAGATCATTAAAGTGGGACAATCAGGAGAGGACCCAGTAGATATTGTGGGAATGCGATTAGACGACGCTATAAAGCTTATCAAAGGTCCAAAGGGCTCATTGGTAGATCTGACCGTAAAAAAAGTAGATGGTTCCATACAAGTGATTTCTATTACCAGAGATGTGGTTAAATTAGAGGAGACTTTTGCTAAAACAGCTACGGTTAATCAAGGAGATTACAAATACGGTCTGATCAATTTACCCAAGTTTTATGTAGATTTTGAAGATTATAACGAGAGAAATGCGGCTAGCGATATTGCGGCTGAATTAGAAAAATTAAAAGCTGAAGGGGCTCAAGGGCTTATTTTAGACCTAAGAGACAATGGAGGGGGATCTTTAAAAACAGTGGTAGATATTGCAGGTTTATTTATTAAAGACGGACCAGTTGTACAAGTTAAAACAGGACAAGAGAAAATAGAATTGTACGAAGACACAGACAATCGTTTGGTTTGGGACGGTCCTTTGGTCATATTGGTTAATGAATTGTCTGCGTCTGCCTCAGAAATTTTAGCAGCTGCTATGCAAGATTACAAAAGAGCTGTAGTGATAGGAAGTAAACAGACTTTTGGAAAAGGAACGGTTCAGAATGTAGTTCCTTTAAATAATATTGTTAGGAGCAGTGAATTTGGAGATTTGGGGGCTTTAAAGTTAACTACCCAGAAATTTTACAGAATTAACGGAGGCTCTACCCAATTAAAAGGAGTGATGAGTGATGTGGTTGTTCCAGACAAGTACAGTTATTTAGATATTGGCGAAAGAGATATGGACCACCCTATGGCTTGGGATAAAATTCCTGCAGCAGATTATGCCCCTTGGGAAGGATATATTGATTTTGAAAACACCATTGCCAATTCTAAAAAGAGAATGGAAGCCAATCCGCAATTAATGCTTATTGAGGAGAACGCTAAGTGGTTAAAATCCCAACAAGACAATAAAAAAGTTTCTTTGCTTTACGAAGATTATGTGACAGAGGTAAAATTAGATAAAGAGAAAGCGGCTTATTTTAAGCAAATAGCTAAGTACGATTCTAAATTGACTTTTCAATCTTTAGACGTAGAGAAAACAATGCTAGCCCAAGATGCAGAGCTCAGAGAGAAAAGAGACCGTTGGCACAGGGATTTAGCCAAAGATGTTTATGTAGAAGAGGCTGTAAATGTACTCCAAGATTTAAAAATAAGGTTTACCAATCCATTGAAATTAGCTTCTGTTAAAGGCTAATGATTAATAGCTTTTACGAGCATTGAATGGGGTTCATTAATGTATTTGGATTTTAATGTGTTGTTGTTAAGAACTACAAGACAATTGACTACAGCCTATTTTGTTTCTGGCCCATTCAGGCCTTTTGGCGTACCATTTGTTAAATTCATGTTGTTCTTCATAGGGATTTTGCAGTAGTTGAAACAGCTCTTCAATGATGGAATAATCGCTGTTTTCTGCAGCCTCAATAGCCATTTGAGCCATATAATTTCTCAAGACATATTTGGGATTTACCGCATTCATTTTTTCTATAACGACCTGATCAGCTAATTTTTGAGTCAATCTAATTTTCGCATAACTACTCAGCCATAAAATCCATTTGTTTTTCACAGTACCATTTAGTGCTCTTGGATCATAAAAAGCCTTTATCAAAGAGCCAAAGAGCGCATGGTTGTCAATGCTTAAGGTGCTATGGGTCGTGTTGGCATGGGTGCTGCTGTCGGAGTTAGTGTGTATAGGAGTCGTTTTAATTTTTTCTAAAAATTGATCTGATTTGAATAGGGCCAATTCCCGGTAAAATAGCGTCATATCTGTTTCTATAAGAGACAGTAGTGGGTCAAGGTCCTCTATAAGTGCATCTAGAACAACACCATTGCTTTGGCAAAGCCCCAACTTCTCTTTTCTTATCTGAGCGTAGGTTGTTTCATAAGTCTCTTTAAAATGGTCTAAGGCGGCTTCTAACGGAGCGGCATCTTCTACGATAGGGTAGAGGGCGTTAGCCAATTGATACAAATTCCATAGACCCACCTGATGTTGGTTTCCAAACCTATAGCGACTTTCTTTAGCATCTGTTGTGTTGGGCGTCCAGTCTAAATCATAAGGTTCCATCCAACCATAAGGGCCATAATCAATAGTAAGTCCCAGTACAGACATATTATCGGTATTGAGTACGCCATGAACAAAACCTACACGCTGCCAAGCTGCGATTACTTTTGCGGTGTCTTCACAAACTTTTTTAAAAAAAAGGGTAGTAGCTTCTTTTAAAGGGGCTTTAATTTCTGGGTAATAATATTTGATGGTTTGTTTTATCAGTGTTTTCAAAAGCCCTATTTCTCCTCTAGATGCGGGTAATTCAAAAGAGCCAAATCGAATGAAATTTGGGGCAACCCTAGCGACAATTGCACCCTGTTCTAAACCGGGATTGCCATTGTATAGCATGTCTCTATTGACTAAATCGCCACTGAGGCATAAGGACAAAGCCCTAGTAGTAGGAACACCCAAATGGTACATGGCTTCCGAACACAAATATTCTCTAATACTAGACCTCAATACGGCCAATCCATCTGCAGACCTAGAGTATGGCGTGGGACCAGCTCCTTTTAATTGAATTTGAGCCCAGTTAGACAGGCTGTTCCAGTTTAAATCTTTTGTGTCACCACTAATTTTTAGGCCTCCTAAGTGAATGGCGCGTCCGTCTCCCAACTGTCCAGCCCAATGGCCAAATTGGTGCCCGCCATAGTTCATTGCAAAAGGGATGTGGCCCTCACTGATTTTATTTCCAGTAAGTTGTTGAACGAGTTCTGGGTCGTCTTCTTTAATTCCCAAAGTCTTTAATAAATTTGTATTTAGGTGTATTTTCTGAGGAAAAGCTGTTTTTTTTGGCTGCGTAAATGAGTACAATGCGCCCTGAACCGCACGGGGATATTCATCCAAAGAAGGATCTTGGGGTAATGACTGTATGAAATGGTCCGGTTGAAAGGGTATCATAATTATTATTTAAGCCATTTTGAATGCTGCGCTTTTAGCTTACTTACTTTAGGAGAAATTACCACCTGACAATACCCTTGAAAAGGATTGTTGCTGTAGTAATTGTGGTGTTCTTTTTCTGCCTCATAAAATACTGCCTTTGGTTCTAAAGAAGTGACTATAGGTTGGTCAAAATATTCCTTAAGACTTTGAATGGTTGTTTCTGCGCAAACGCGTTCTTCTTCAGAGGCATAAAAAATAACAGACCTGTATTGCGTGCCAACATCTGCCCCTTGTCTGTTAAGGGTTGTTGGATCATGTGTGGTTAAAAATATTTCTAATAGTACAGATAACGAAATAATAGTAGGGTCATAATCTACCTTAATCACCTCTGCGTGTCCGGTAAGTCCTGAGCAAATTTCTCTATAGGTAGGGGTTCCAGGTACGGTTCCACCCATATAACCAGGCACCACATTTTCTACCCCATTGACAAGTTCTAAAACAGCCTCTACACACCAGAAGCATCCGCCTCCTAGTATAATTTCCTTATTTTCTAATCCCATTCTTTTAACCTATTTCCGTCTAGTTTTAAAAATATAAAAAGCAATAATGTAAATCCGAGCATTCCGGAACCTCCGTAACTTAAATAAGGCAGCGGAATTCCAATAGTAGGGAGTAAACCTAGTACCATGCCAATGTTAATAATATAGTGAATGCCTAAAATAGACACCACCCCGTACCCAAAAATACGGTTAAAGGAATGGCTTTGTCTCTCGCTTAAAAATAATAGCCTAAGCAACAGTGCAGTAAATAATAGGACTACTCCTGTAGTGCCTACAAAGCCCCATTCTTCTCCCAATGTGCTAAAAATATAATCTGAGTGTTGCTCCGGAACAAAATCTCCTTTTGTTCTGGTGCCTTCTAAAAACCCTTTTCCAAAAAATCCGCCAGCCCTTATGGCCTCTGTAGATTGGTAGGTATTATATCCAATAGATCTGTTGATTTTTTCTAAAACTTCAGGGTCTTTTTCAAGGTCCAACCAAAGGCTAAAACGATCTCTGTGCCTTTGCTCAAAAACACCGTTAAAAACATAATTTACGCTGGTGGCAAAAACTACTGAAGTCAGGATTCCTAAGCCTAATTTAGTCCAAGACCATTTTATGCGCTTCGGTTTTAAAATAAATCCCAGACCACCCCCTAAAACAAGGCCTCCAATACTCCAGATTACGCCCCATTTTAATACGGCTATAAATAATAAAATGGCTCCGAAAACGCCCCAAAATAATTTTAGGGAAAAGCCCTCTCTAAACAGCACAAAAGACAAAGCAAAAAACACCAATGCGGAACCAGGATCCGGTTGGGGAATGACGAGTAAAGCAGGAATCAATAAAATGGCAAATGCTATGGCAGCGTGAAGGGTTTTTTTAATATCAGTCTGTATGTCGCTTAGGTATTTTGCAAGGGCCAAGGCTGTAGCTATTTTTGCCAATTCCGAAGGTTGGAAATTAAAAAAACCAAGGTTGTACCAGGAAGTAGCTCCTGCAATTGTTTTTCCAAAAACAAAGAGTCCTATCAGTAATAAAAGCGCTGTGAAATAATAAATGGCCGTAAAGCGTTCAAAGGCTTTTGTGTTGACTATAAATATGAATCCTGCTGCACATAGACTAATCCCAATAAAAAAAAGTTGTTTTCCATAAATGGTGCTAAAGTCAAAAATACTGCTGTGGTTTTCCGTAACCGTACTAGAGTAAATATTTATCCATCCCACAAACACCAAAAGCAGGTAAAGGCCAATCGAGACCCAGTCTACCCTTATTTTTCCTATACTACCACGCATATTCATTTATTTTAAAGGGCTTCCCGCTCAGAGGTTTAGCGTATTCTTTTTCCAAACTGCTTTGTAGTATTTTATTTTCTTGGGCTTTGTTGCTAACACTTCCTTTAAGGTATTTTTCCATCATTAGTGTGGCAATATAGCCGGCATATCTAGAGCCGTAATACCCGTTTTCTACATATACAGAAATGGCAATTTCTGGTTTTTCTACTGGCGAAAATCCCACAAAAATAGAATGGTCGGTCAGTTGTTTTCGTTCCCCATTAATTCGGGTATAGTTCTCTCCAGTTCCTGTTTTTCCTGCCATGGTAAGTCTTTTGACTTTCAAGTGCTTTGCGGTTCCAGACTCATATACTTTTTGCATGGCCTGAATAATTGGGTCAAAATGCACTTTGCCAATACTGGTGTAGATGGGACTTGTGTACACACTGTCCTGTAAGGATTTACCTTCAATTTCTCTAAGAATGTGCGGTCTAAAATAAAACCCTCTATTGGCTATTGCAGCAGTCATATTGGCCAATTGAATTGGTGTGGTAGCCACTTCTCCTTGCCCAATAGCGTTGGAAATAAAGTAAGTAGGTCCCCACCTATTGTCGCCATAATAGGCATCATAAAAAGATACTCCGGGAATTCTTCCTGGGGCGCCTGTGGGTAAGTCTGTGCCTAAAAAATCGCCTAAGCCAAAGCTTTTCATATGCGCTACCCAGGCCTCTAGGCCAACGTCTGAATTAGGGTATTTATTGAATATTTTTTTAAATACAGCTACAAAATAAGCGTTGCAAGACTCGGATATAGCAGAATATAAATTTCTAGAACCACCCCCACAGTGACAGCTTTTCTTGTCTTTTCCTACATAGTAGCCATTGTAACATACTATGGTTTCTAGCGGGTTTATGACCCCTTCTTCTAATGCAGCAAGTCCATTGATTAATTTAAATGGTGAGCCAGGGGAAGGTTGTGCTAGGAGGCTTCTATCCCAAGTAGGTTTTGCAATTGAGTCATAATATAAGTTGGTGTAATTCCTGGACCTATTTCTTCCAACCAATAAGGAAGGGTCAAAACTTGGGCCTGTAACCAGTGCTAAAATTTCACCTGAACTGGGTTCAATGGCGACAATGGCCCCCCGTTTATTTTTAAACAACAGCTCTCCGTACTCTTGAAGCTCTTTGTCTAAGGTAATCTGTAGGTTGGTTCCAGCTTTGGGTGTTTGGTCGTGTGCCCCCGCTTTATAAGGCCCTATAATTCTATTAAATCGGTCTTTTTGTAAGTACTGGACCCCCTTTTTACCTCTGATAATAGACTCATATTGTTTCTCTACCCCTGTTTTGCCAATGAGTTCTCCAGAGTTGTAGTCTGTATTGTTCTTTACTTCCCAAGGATTTACCTCACTGATATAACCAAGTACATTGGCTGCTGAAGTTGTTTTATAGTCTCTTAAGTTTTGTTTTTGAATATAAAAACCTTCGTACTTTCTCATTTTTTCTTGGAAAGCAGCGTAAGTTTCTTTGGACAGTTTTGAGACCATAACAGAGGGCAATCTAGGCGAATACCTTTTGGCCCTTTCCATCTGTTTAATAAAAGTCTCTTGGCTAATATTCAGTAATTGACAAAAAGCCAAAGTGTCACTCAGAGATACCTCTCTGGGTACGACCATAAGATCGTAAGCAGCCTGGTTGGCTACTAATAATAAACCATTTCTGTCATAGATGTATCCGCGGCTTGGGTAGATTGTTTGGGCACTTATAGCGGGGTCCGTTTTGAAAGCCTCTGGATTTGAGCCACTAATTTGAAGGCTACCAAGTTTAACGATAAAGCTTATGGCAGCTACTACTAAGACGGAGAAAAGCAATAGTTTTCTCATTTTTTTTTCGG
>Ga0209307_1000168_pt1 | contig 52245 bp, 39 predicted proteins | sample COGITO_mtgs_1105_FD_185519 | JGI IMG/M metagenome (GOLD analysis project Ga0209307, IMG submission 185519) | Pelagic marine microbial communities from North Sea - COGITO_mtgs_110530 (SPAdes) (version 2) | ecosystem: Environmental > Aquatic > Marine > Epipelagic ... | reverse complement strand
AAGTAGGCATTGCAGCTTCTTTCGTGATAGGTTTAATGTTGGCTCAATTTTATTTTTTAGGTTTTTCAAGTGAGATTAACCAATCCAATAATGAGATTGAATTGGTAGAAGTAAACAATAATTCACTGTACTATGAATAGAAGAAAATTTTATCTGCTACTGATAGGGCTATTAATCATATCCAATTTAGCTGCCCTGTTTTTTATGATGCAAAATAGAAAACACAAACCTTTTGATGATGGTCCGAAGAAAGTAATCATAGAAAAATTGGCATTTGACGAAGAACAAATTGTTGCCTACGAAAAGTTAATTGACCAACACAGAATGGACATTCGTGCCAATGACCAAAAGATAATTCAGCTAAAAAAGGAACTTTATCGCCTACTCCTTAAAAGATACAGTAACCAAGAAACAGATTCGCTAACTAACGAAATTGGTCACGCGCAACAAGAAATCGAACGCATTCATTTTAATCATTTCAAAGACATTAAAACTATTTGTACACCTGAACAAATGCCGAATTTCGATTTGTTGATTGGAGAATTAGACATTCTATTCAATAAAAATATTCATCCAAGAAAACCCAAATAAATGAAGCTGTATGTATTATTTGGTATGTTATTTATGACTTTTCAAACGCACTCTCAAAATGCGGTTAAAATTACTTTTATGCCAAAATTTGAGAGTGAGAATTTAACATTAAACAAAGTCTATTATTTTAAAAATGATACCCTGAACATAAGTAATTTTAAATGCTACATCAGCAATTTAACTTACTATAAAAATGATTCTATCGTACACTCATCAATAAAAAAAGCACATTTGATTGATGCTACAGATAGTAGTTCGTTTATCATATTGGAAAATGAATTTTTCAAGTTCGATAAAATACGTTTCAATATTGGGGTTGATAGTTTAACTAATGTTTCGGGCATTTTTGAAGGAGATCTAGACCCTGCAAATGGTATGTATTGGACTTGGCAGAGTGGTTACATCAACTTTAAGATAGAAGGGTCATCCAGTCTTTGTCCTGCACGTAAAAATAAGTTTTATTGGCACATTGGAGGGTATTCCCCTTCATTTAACACACTAAGACAAGTTTCTTTGAAAACTAATGGAAAGGTATCTATACAATTAGATAAGTTGTTTGAAGAAATAGATATTTCAGAAGAATATCAGGTAATGTCACCCAGTGATGGAGCAGTGCAGATTGCCGATAAATTACCTTCACTTTTTAAATCAAATCAATAAGTGCGGAAAAACGTAATCATTCTTTGCTTATTTGTATTTATTATGTTCTCCTTTGTTTTAATTAAGGATAATCATTTTTTTTATCCACCTGATTATTTTCCAAAACCAGTTTATAATTTTGAGCAACCCCCCTTAGATAGTAATAAAATAGAATTAGGTAGGATATTATTTTATGACCCTATACTTTCGAAAGACAATACCATTTCCTGTGCTTCTTGTCATTCTCCTTTTAACGCCTTTGCACATACTGACCACGATTTAAGTCACGGTATTTTTGATTCCATTGGCAATAGAAATGCACCCGCCTTATTCAATTTAGCTTGGCAAAAAACATTTATGTGGGACGGAGCAATAAACCATTTAGATATGCAAGCCTTGGCACCTATTTCTCATCCTAGCGAAATGGGTAGCAATATAAACGAAGTGATTAAAAAGTTAAATGAATCTAAAGCATACAAAGAGTTATTTTTAAATGCTTTTCAAGATTCTACTATTAGTACATCTAAAATTTTAAAAGCCTTATCACAGTTTCAACTTACTCTTGTTTCGTCAAATACAAAATACGATAAGGTAAAAATGGGTAAAGAAACATTTACTGAACAAGAAAAAAATGGTTATCAATTATATAAAAACAATTGTGCAAGTTGTCATTCCGAACCTTTTTTTTCCAATTACAATTTTGAAAACAATGGATTACCGATTGACCCAGCACTGAATGATATGGGGAGATATGTCATTACAGAAAATGAAAATGACAAAAGAAAATTTAAAGTGCCAAGTCTCCGAAATTTATCCTTCACCTATCCGTATATGCACGATGGACGATTTATGACATTACAGGAAGTGATAAACCACTACACTTCAGGCATTGAATATTCGGAAACACTTTCGTTACAATTTAACAAGTCAATAGAACTATCTTCAAATGAAAAAGTAGACCTTATTTCCTTCTTACTCACCTTAAACGACAAAGATTTTGTATTCAATAAAAAACATCAATTCAAAAAAATATCAGACCAAGCGAAGGAATAAAAATTTCTTGTCGTCTAACCTTATATAGTCATCATAAATATTTATAAATGAAAAAAATAACAATAGCCTTTGGGGCATTATTGATGAGCATCACAAGTATGTTTGCTCAAACTAATCCAGCAATAACTTCTTGGTTACAAAATACCACAACAACAGGGTCTTATTATATGTCTGGAAACTCAACAACTATTTCTAATAATATATTGGTGAATTGTCAAATGGTAGAATATTCAACGAACAATGTATTCATCCACACAAAAGGAATTCCGTCCTATCCAACTGGACCATTTCTAGATGGAAACCCATCACAAGCAGAAGATCAAGATGCCATTTTTAAATTCCCATTAAATCCAACTCAAAATTCGGGAACGCCAACTGCGACAACAATGGGAAATATTGGAGTATTTATCAACGGTGTTGCTTTATTTGATTATCGAGATGGTGTAGCTTGGAATCCAGCAACTAACTCTTTGTGCGGAGGACCGGGAAATCCACCTTGCCCTGGAGGTCCTGGAGCAACAATGGATTGGAATAGGGACGCTATTCTAGCTGAAATGTCTGGATTCGACTGTTCTAAAGGTCATCCAGCAATGGGAAATTACCATCATCATCAGAATCCATCAGCATTTGATTTAGATTTAAATGTTGTTTCTACTATCTGTAATCTTTACGATGCAGATGGTTTATATGCAATAGATAGTACACAACATTCTCCACTAATTGGTTTTGCTTATGATGGCTTCCCGATTTATGGAGCTTATGGTTATGTAAATACAGATGGTACAGGGGGTATTGTCAGAATAAAATCGAGCTATCAGTTAAAAACAACCAGAGGTACTGGTAATGTTCCATCCGAAACATCTTGGCCGCTTGGAACATTTAGAGAAGATTATGAATATGTAAATCATAGCAGTCAATCCGATTATTTAGATGAACATAACGGACGTTTTTGTGTGACTCCAGAGTACCCCAATGGTATCTATTGTTATTTTACTACTGTAGATTCCAATTGGAACTCAGCTTACCCTTATGCAGTAGGACCTACTTTTTATGGTGTTTATCAGGATAGAAAGGTTAATTTGGTGGACGAAAATACAACAGTTTATGACGCAACATTGTCAACTGTAGAAAGTGATTTGGAAAATAAAAATATCAAAATATTTCCTAATCCAACATCAGACTTTATTGCTATACAAATTGGAGGGTTAAATAACCAAGGTTTGTGCATAAAATTATTTGATATTCAAGGGAAATTGCTTAGAGAATCTAAGATTAACATGGGACAAACCATTAGTTATTTTGACATTCAAACGGTTTATTCAGGAACTTATATCATTGAATTATCTGCTAACGGATTTAGTACATCAAGAAAAATAATTATTGAGAAGTAAAAATTACTACCACCAACAAGGTATAAAAGCAATAGCGGTTTGGGAATAATCTCAAACCGTTTTTTGTTTTAATTGACTATCTTTCCAACTGGAAGTAAGTGTACATAAATCCGCAACTGCCTTTATACTAAACGTTTAGTCAATTAACAGATGAACTAATAAAATTAGTTGAAGTTTAATTAAAGTAATTTTTTCAACTTATATAGTTATTCAAATCGTAACCAACAAAGTTTCGTTCTAATACATCACAAACTCTTCCCACATTACCACTTCCACAAAATGGGTCTAATACCAAATCCCCTATTTCAGATGTTTGAAGAATTGGTAGTGTGATAATCTGTTTTGGGAATGGTGCGATGTGTTCTCCCTCAATATCTAAATTCTGATTAGCAACCGCAGTTCTAACAATTTCTTCATTCCAAAAATCGCCCATATTCTTTCCCTCTGATTTTGGTAAGTATGGAGATATTGTTGAAGAATAAGTTCCATCAGATTTCCTATGGCGAGGTGGTAGTGATATTTTAGAATCTGAGTTTAATTTGGTTGGTGTTCGGTTATATAAATATTCTTTTGATTTGACTAAATGAAAAATAAATTCATATGATGGAGTAAGGTTTGATTTTGATGATGAGGGTTTAGGATTTGTTTTACTCCAAATAATTGTATTTCTGAGAATCCATCCATCAGATTTTAATCTATCAATAACTCGATGAGGTACATTCTGTAAATCACCATTTAGAAATGTATCACCTAAATTTAAAAAGAAAGAACCCTTATCACTTAAAACTCTCTTGCAATCTTTGAAATGTTCTGAAAGGTTTACAACAAATTCTTCAATTCGCACTCGGTATTCTGCTGCCAATGTTATTATTGGCTTTATTGTTCAAGTCAATAAAAATTGTACCACAGTCAAAGGTTTTTTTGATAGAGCGATTTGGAAAATCAAAACTGATATCCTAAAATAGTAATAATGAGTTTAAATCATCCTTTTCATTTAATCGATTAGTTTTGAAAATCAATTATCAATCTATGGGGGAGCCGCACAACTTTCTATGAAACGGACCTACAAATATGAAACCTTACTAACCTAAATATGAACTGACATGTATTTCAATTATTTCTTTATAGCACTAGGTGTGTTGGCTATTATAGGCTTTACTGTTTCGCACCTTTTAAAAATTTCGAATCCACGCATTTTTGACATTCAAAAAACTGCAAGCTCATTTTCGAAAGAAACGAGCTGGATGAAAGCTTTTGGCGCCTTTTTCACCGCCTTTTACCTTCTAGCTAACCTAGTGCTTTGGGCGGTTTTTGGAATAGAGCAAATCTTGATATTCGTGCTTTTCCTGATCCTGCAACTAAAAAATCTTGTCGTTTGGATTTGGGATAATATTTTAAATCCAACCATTGTCTTCGCAGTTAAACTTGCTTGGCATTATCCAATAGGTTTCCTGTGGAAAAATACTCAGCTTTCATTTTCAAACATTGTATCCGCTTTTAACCTGAATCACATAAAAAGCGCCATTCCGCAGCTTGTAAAATTCATGCTAGTGACCATGGTTCTATACATTTTACATGGATTGATAGATCAGAATTGGTTCACCGTTATCGCGGCTTTGACATTTTTCGGTTTTTTAATCTATATGCTGATTACCCTCGGACTCATTTTTGCGAACCATGATCGAATGGCTGAATCACGCAAAAGACTCTTTACTCAATTTGTTATTCTGCTTGCGCTAGGTGGAGCGGTTCTGGGTGTTCTTTTCACCTTTATGTCCTATAACAACTTGTATAGCATTTCAGAAATAGGTTTCCCAATCTCTGAGCTGCTTTTGCCTGTTGGAGCAATAATTCTTTTCACACTAATTATATCTATTCCGTTTGGTGTTGGATATCATATTCAGAATAGTGAAAACGGCACGTCAAACTACTTGAAGGCACTATTTTCTCGCACACCGAAATTTTTATACGCATTGCCATTTTTCGGCTTAGGATTAGCTATAGTGTCGTTAGTTCCTATTCTTCTCTATTCTGGCCTAGATTTCGGAATTAACTCAGTAACGGGTGCCGATTTAGAAGCTCACCAAGACCGCATCATCGCTTTCTCAGATATCGACAACAACTACAGCCACCTTTCTGAAAATATTGAGTTCAATGAAAAAATGATTAATAACATTGACTCACTTTCAAAAGCTGATTCTGTCAATACTGAAGCATTCATTTTAGACCTTGAATCGAAAAAAGGAGCGCTCAAATCAATTGGAGATAATCTTCTTCAAAAACAAATCTTTTATACCTCCGAATCCTATTACCAATCTGAAACCCAACAATTCAGCTTTCCACCTGTTTTAAACTGTGAAAAGTATAGTTGGGAAATTAAAGACAGTGAAGACAAAGTAGTGATGTCTGAAACGACTTCGGCTGAAATAGGTAACTCTTCCGTAATCAGCTTTAAGTGGCCAAAATCGGGTAAATATTCCATCTCAGTAATTCCAGAAAATATCTGCGAAAAAGGTGAACAATATTTTGCCAATGCAACGATTCTCGATTTTCCGAGTCGTTCGAAGCAAATCGATATTTCCGGCCCCAATTCACTTTGCGCGTATGATGAAGCAACCTTCAGTGCTAATGGTACTTTTTCACAATACGAATGGGTGCTTCCAGAAGGTACAAGCATAAGTGAAGGTAGTGGAACAAACAAAATCAAAGTGATATGGGGTGCAAACTCGGGCGTAGTTAGCTTACGCGGCAACAATAAAGATGAAGCCACTTCAAACTACTCGTCACATGAAGTTAAAGTGATTCCTGGACTTGATAAAGTAGCGAAAAGTGATAACAATTATCCACAAAACGAAGAGGATTTTAAGCTTCCTGAGCATGCTTTTGCATTCTATGACATCGCTGACGTAAATGATTCAATTAGTATAATCGATTTGCAAATAGAGGAAGCTAAAAACAAGCGGGCTCTAAGGGCGGCAGAATGGAAAACACAGATAACAGCATTACTTGCCAGCACTGAGTCTTTGGAATCGCAGCAATCGGATCTTATCGTACAATGGTTTTCAACTCTTTTTGGAATGATCGGACTCATCGTTTTGATGCTTCTTAGCACTCCGGGATTGCTTTATTTCTTCAAGTTTCATTTCCAACTTTATTCATTTCATGAAGAAGGTGAACACTACGTGAGCGAAGAATGGAAGAAATTGAAATCAAAAGATGAAAAACAACCACTTTTTGGATGGTTTTTAGCTGTTACGATCACAATTGTTATTTCGATGCTATTTGGGGGCTTTAAATTATCTCCGAATCTTATACCAATAAATTTCAGTTACTCTGGAAACAGTAATATAATTGTTGAGGAGGAATATGACAGCGAAAGTTTTGTAATCGAAGAAAACGAGAAATTCAAAATTCAAATCTTCACAGGAACAAAAAAGAAAGCTAATGAATTGATCTCAAGTCTTGTACGAGAAGGGCAGATGTGTGAAATCCTAGAGAAAGAAAATGGTAAAATAGCTGTGGTGCTTTCCGAAACATTTCCGAATTCAGAAATGGCTTGCGAGAATTTATTTGATTTCAAAAACCTATATCCAGAGTTTGAAGATGCATTTCTATTGAATGAAATAAACGGTCACTATCAAGCCTTTGATAGCGAATTATGTTAATAATATGCAATATCAAAATTTGATATATCGAGTGAAAATTTGTCGATATACGAGAGGGAACATTCAATTTTTTATGATAAACAGATATCGGACGATGCAACTCTAAATTTCATTTTAAGGTTCTCAATATCGATTACTTACACTAAACCTTGGGATTCGAATTTTATGACTACGATGTTATCAACTGACTATTGACATCCATATATTTGCACTTATACTCAACATCCTTTTCCAGATTGGTTACATGTCAAAAGTTTCATGAAATACTTTCCGAGTACACTCTTCTTCCCCCTGATTTTCGCTCTTTTAATTTCGACACAGGCCAGGGCCCAGACCAGCGGATTCATTTTTGAAGCGGGTGATGTCATTCTTGACCCCGACTCTAATGGTTATACATCGCAAACCACCGTGGGCTTTTCAGGTGATGGTTATGATGTTGATGAATTTGAGATCACCATGTTCCCCTTGCCTAGTCTTGGCGAAGGAGAAACACTAAGCGACATCCGCAGCGGGCCCAATTGCGGATTTACTGATTTAGCCGTAGATACAAATGGTAACGCCACCTATTTTGCGCTAGATGAGGTCGGTAACCTCATCATTCGCTTTCGCCTCGGAGGATTCAAGCCAAACGCTAAAGGTTACACTGTTTTCCTTGATGTGGATGGAAAATTTGGGCCTGAAGACACCAATGCAACTGCTGAAAACCCCGGTTTTGAGGCTATTATCCTCTTGCGCTCAAAACATGAGGTTTCGATCGTGGACATCGATGGAGCGAACAATTGCAACGATGTTAAGGCCACTTACTCGCTCACCACCCATCACCAAAAATCTGTAGCCGGAATCGAGAGTTGCAATGACCCCGACTATTTCTATGACTTCTATGTGCCCCTTTCTGCTTTAACAACGTATTTCGGAGTAACCTCCTCCACCCCGCTGCGCATGGTCTCAGTGACCAATACCTCCAATACCTGTGCTTTGGAGGGTTCCGTATCAGATATTGGTGGTGTAAATGATGAGGACTATGGTAATTGCATCACGTGCGCTTATGAAGATTTAATCAACGCCCAGGTTCCAACCTCCCTTGGTGATCTGTGCGACACCTGCTCTGGGTTTCCGGCCATCCGCACTGCTTGCCCTGAAATCAGCAGTCCGATCGAAGAAGGCAGCTCTAGTATTTCAGGAACTGCTTCGGCTAATGCCCAGGTTTTCATAGAAGTGCATTACACTGGTGGAAATACGATAGAATATGACACTGTTGCTGCCAGCAACTCCGGGGTATGGAACTTATCTTCCCTTGACTCCAACCTCAAAGTAGGGGATTCCATCGTAATATATGCACTAGCCTCTGGCTATTCAATTTCTCGAGAAGGTTGTGCCTATGCCAATGTCATCTCCTCCTCAAGTTGCACCGCCCCTGTGGTCAATGGCGGCTTGATCACTGTGAACGCAAAGGGAATGTGCGGGGACCTCGCCAGCGGCATTTCAGGAGCTGCTCTAAACATATATTCTGGGTCTATCCTACAAGTCCCAACTGGCGGAAACCTCTATTCCTCAGGCCAAGTAACCGTAGACGTGAACGGGGCATGGATTTGGAGCTGCAACGGAACCAGTTCGTGCAACAGCGGCCAACCCTGCTTTTCCAATGGGGTATATACAATCAGACAACAATCTCCTGGAGAATGCGAGTCCGAGCCCATCTTCATTTGCTACGGAACCAACGGGACCACGGTCGTCCCATCTATCACCACCGACCCAATCGAATCTACCACCACCTCCATATCGGGAACCAGTGCGGCTGGCGCCAATATCTATGTATACATAAATGGCTCGCTGGCTGGCTCAGGATTAGCAGACGGTTTGGGCGCGTGGACCGTGAGCAGCCTGTCGTTTAACTCTTGCGATACGGTAAGTGCGCGTGCCGCTACTTCCGGTGCTTGTGTTTCCTCCTACACCGCAGACAAATACGTGAGTGATGACTCTGACACCCCGGTACTCAACTGCGGCCTGAGTGCGGGCGACACCTACGTCAGCGGAACCGCTGCGGGCAATGAAAACGACACAGTATTCATTATACACTATGATATTTCAGCAGCCACCTCGTCTACCGATACCTTCTACCTCACCGCATACGACAATTTCTTTGGGGATATCTCCAACATCATCGAAGCGGGCGACTCGATTAAGGCTTACGTGCACGGTGTTGGATGTTATATTGTCGGATCCTTATCGGTTGCATGTGAAGCCCTCGACACTTCCTCTACCCCAGCCCTCGACTGCAGTCTGAACTACACAGAAGGTGACACCATCGTTTCCGGCACGCATAGCAGCGCGGGAGCGACCATCGTCATTTACATCGATGGGGACAGCATCGGAAGCGGAACCGTAACTGGAGGCGGAACCTGGTCAGACACCGTGGCTAGCGATGCACTCTACGTGGGCGGTGAGGTCTATGCCACCGCATTTGTGGCTTCCAATGCCGAAAGCGACAGTTCTAATGTATGCATGGTAGCCTGCATAATTCCCCAATCGAACTTGAGCCTTACTGCCAATGACACAGTGGTGTGCCAGATAATCGAAACTGCCTCGCTGACCATCAACAGTTCAGAATCTGGGATCATCTACGAAGCCTACGATGCCATCAATGATTCGGTAATTGGAAACTCTGTACTAGGGAATGGTTCCGACATTGTTCTGAATACCTTCTCGTTGACTGTGAGTCCATCCAAGATTAGTGTCCGCGGCTACAAGATTGCCCCTGTTTCCTGCGAGATCGTGATGGAAGACACCATTACCTATGTCATCGATCCTACGCCTGACTCCAATCTGGCGGTGGGTCCGGCCGACACCACCTTGTGCACGGGCGAAACTGTTAATATTCGCATCAGCGGTTCCGAAGTCGGTGTAAAGTATCACCTGCTCGATAGCGCCTCAGCCACTCTCGTGGGTTCCGCTGCGGCCGGAAACGGAGGGCTGATTGCGCTCACCACTGGAACGCTGACCTCTTCGGCTACCTACTACATCGAAGCCACCGACACCACAGGAATTTCTAATTGTAGCATCAACTTGGTGAACACCTCGCGCATCGCTGTAGAGGGTGCAAACACCAGTCTAGCCGTCACCATTTCCGACTCGGCCGTGTGTTTTGGCGATTCCGTCAATATCCTGGTGCAAACTGAAAACGATGGCACCCTCTCCTACCAGATTAAACGCACGTCCGACAACGCCAGCGTGGGTGTGGCCTACGTGGGTGACGGAACTGTTTTCTCCCGGTTCAGCGGAGCCATGACTGTGACCGATACGTTCTATGTAGAGATCACCGGAGCCAACTGCGTATCGACCATGAGCAATCAACCTTACGCGGTGCTCAACACCCCACCGACTGCCATCAACGATGGCCCCGTTAGCGTGGAGCATGGCGATGAGACCAGCGTGGATATTCTCGCCAATGACAGCGACCCTGATGGTGATTCGTTAATCATTACCATTACCACTGCCGCCACGAATGGTTTGGGCAACGTGAGCAATGATAGCATCAGCTACACCGCCAACACAAACTACACCGGCCTCGACTCACTCCAATACTCGGTTTGTGATGACTGCGGTTGCGACTCCGCCTGGGTATATATCAACGTTACGAACGATCCACCCAATGCCGTCACCGACTTCGTCACCTTAAGCGAAGACACGACCAACGCCTTTATCGATGTGCAAGTGAACGACACCGATCCCGATAACGATCCGCTGACCACCACCATTGTGAATGGCCCCACCAGTGGAGCAACAGCTAGCGTTGCCAATGGCGACAGCATCAGCTATACGCCACCCGCAAACTTCAATGGCAACGATACCATCATCTACAGTATTTGTGATGACGGTACCCCAAGTTTGTGTGATACCGATACGGTTTTCATCACCGTGACCCCCGTCAATGACGCTCCCAATGCCGTCACCGACTTCGTCACCTTAAGCGAAGACACGACCAACGCCTTTATCGATGTGCAAGTGAACGACACCGATCCCGATAACGATCCGCTGACCACCACCATTGTGAATGGCCCCACCAGTGGAGCAACAGCTAGCGTTGCCAATGGCGACAGCATCAGCTATACGCCACCCGCAAACTTCAATGGCAACGATACCATCATCTACAGTATTTGTGATGACGGTACCCCAAGTTTGTGTGATACCGATACGGTTTTCATTTTTGTGATCAATAGCTCGATGAACAGCCCTCCCATCGCTGAAAACGACAGCATGAGTGCATCCGACACCACCATTTTAGTGATCGATGTGCTCAACAACGACTTCGATCCCGATGGCGATTCGCTGACCGTGACCATCCTCAATGGGCCGACCGGAGGCACAGGAACCGTAACCGGAAAAGGAAGCATCATCTACATTCCCGACAGTGGCGTTTGCGGACTGGATTCTATCACCTACATCGTCTGCGATCCTTCTGAAGCATGCGATACAGCTATGGTTTACATCATCGTGAGCCCGGCCGACTCCGATGGAGATGGCATCCCCGACTTCATTGAAGGTACAGTCGATATCGATTCTGACAGTCTTGGCAACTTTGAAGACCTCGACAGCGATGGCGATGGTATTTCGGACAGTATAGAAGCTGGAGACACCAGCGATCCGTGCAACATCAAACTGAACGATACCGATAATGACGGTATACCCAACTATCTCGACCTCGATAGCGATGGAGACGGTACGCCCGATGCGGATGAATACGACTCAGACAATGATGGTATTGTAGACGACTGCAACGATGATGGCATCCCCGACTGGCTCGACCACAATGCATGTATCGTGGACATCGGTATACCCGATGGCTTTAGCCCGAACGGAGACGGACTGAACGAAACCTTTATCATCGAGGGGCTGGATGCCTACCCCGGTAACTCCATCTATATCTTCAACCGTTGGGGAAACAAGGTCTTCTCGGCTTCGCCTTACCACAACGATTGGGACGGTACCAGTGACAGCGACCTCAGCATAGGCCGAGATGCTCTGCCCGTGGGCACCTACTTCTACGTACTTGAACTCAAAGACGGTCAAAAAAGGTCTGGATTCGTTTACCTGACCCGATAGGACCATCCTCATCAAACGATACAATAGATTATCCATGAAAAAAATCTCCCGAGTAACATTGGCCCTCTTTGCCGGTATACTCTTCTGGCCTAATGCCAGTAAAGCGCAGCAAGATCCAATGTATACGCATTATATGTACAACACCCTGAGCGTAAACCCCGCCTATGCAGGAAGCCGGGACGCATTGACACTCACCGGGATAACCCGGCACCAGTGGGTCGGTCTCGAAGGTGCACCAACTACGCAGATGATCACGATCCACACCCCCATTCTGAGTGAAAAACTTGGGGCCGGGCTATCGTTTGTCAGCGACCGTATCGGTCCAATCAGCACCGCCATTTTTTCTGCGGACATAAGCTACCAGGTGAAAGTGAGCGAAAAAGCCAATCTGTCTTTCGGGCTCAAAGGCGGGTTCAACTATCGGCAAGGAAATTTGAGCAACCTTAAAACCACCGATGCGCTCGACCCCTCGTTTGAAAATAACATCCAAAGCGACTTCCTCCCCAACTTCGGATTCGGGATGTACTACTCTACCGAGCGTTACTATGCCGGTGTTAGCGTTCCTAAGTTGTTACAAAACAATTTCAGCACCGGGCAAGCCGTTGTTTCCTCTAGCGACCCCGCAGCCGAAAAGCGCCACTACTTCTTGATCGGTGGGGCTATCTTCCCCATCAGCGGTGTGCTCCTTTTCAAGCCGACCACCCTCGTGAAAGTGGTGGAAAATGCCCCGCTAGAAGTAGATTTCACTGCCAACTTCATGATTTTTGAAAAAGTGTGGCTCGGGGCCATGTATCGCTCACGCGATGCAGTAGGAGCCCTGCTTGGTTACCAGTTCACGGAACAACTTAAGTTCGGTTACTCATTGGACTTTGCTACTACCCGCCTCATTAGCACCCAAAGCGGCACCCACGAAGTCATGCTGACTTATGACTTCCTTTTCAAAACCCAAGGTAAGATCAAGTCACCTCGATACTTCTAAGACTATGCGAACAATTACCCTCTTCCTAATCACACTGTTCGCCATGACAAGCATCCATTTGAAGTCACAAGGACTGGCCGAGTATGTGCAACTAATGAAGTTCAAAAAGGCTGAACGTTACTTCGAAGAATACTCCTATTCGAAAGCCGTGGAACTCTACAAGGAACTCTATATCAGTGGCGACTCTTCATTAACTAGCACCATTGCCAATTGTTATTTTAAGCTTGGGCTTACTGACTCGGCTTCCGGATGGTATTCCAAGGTCGTAAAATATACCTCCCCACCAGTCGAAGACATCTACAACTACTCCGAAGTTCTGAGCCAGCAAGGGCTCTACATGGAGTCGGCAAAGTGGCTCAAAGCATACCGCGATCTGAACACAGAAGACAGTCGACCCAACCGCAAGTTGAAAGATAATGCCGATCCCGCAAGTTTGCTCGAAAACGTAAATGCGTTCGAGATCACCCCTCTCGAAATCAACACCCACGAAGCAGAGTTTGCCGCTGTTCCCTGGAATGACCGGGTGATCTTTACCTCTTCGCGAAGGAAAACCGAAGTAGTCAAGCGTGAATACAACTGGGATCAAAACCCCTTTCTCGACCTCTACTCCGCTAAGCGGAACGAAGACGGTAGCCTGAGCGATGTACAAAAGCTCGACAAGAGCATCAAGACCCCCTTTCACCAAGGCCCGGCATCATTCACCGGTGACGGCCAAAGTGTGTGGTTTACCCGTAACACCCCCAACTCAAAAAAAGGAAAAGGCCGGAACGACATCCTTCATCTCACGCTATATTCTGCCCGCATGATCAGCACTAAACTTGAAGATATCCAGCCCTTCTCTTACAACGATACTGCTTACAGCGTTGGACAAGCCTCTGTTTCTGAGGATGGCGAGACGCTTTATTTTGTATCCGATATGCCGGGGGGGTATGGTGGCACCGACATATACCGAACCACAATGAATGATAGCGGGGATTGGTCAACACCCGAAAATTTAGGAGAATTCATAAATACAGAAGGTAACGAAATGTTTCCTCATATACATGATAGTGGTTTCTTGTTCTTTTCATCAAATGGTCACAAAGGTTTAGGAGGATTGGATGTTTATAAAGTACATCTCGAAAAACTCCCTCAAGTAATTGATAATCTCAATGCCCCGATCAATAGCTCCAAGGATGACTTTGCATTTGTAATTGACAAGGGATTTAATAAAGGTTACTTTTCATCCAACCGCTCTGGAGGGGTTGGTAGTGATGATATATACGCATTTTCTTTGGGCCGTCCATTTATGGACCCGCGCGGTTTAAGGGAGGTGTTAAGCGATAATGATTCTGCTGAGATTATGTCAATGACTCCAATCACGATTCGTGATGAAGGTGCTCATATGTTGTCTGAGATAACGACTGATTTTGCTAAACCCTTATTATTAGATTCGAATACGGTGTCTCTCTCTAAACAATATATGATTCAAAATACTTACAGTCTACAAAACAATGATTTAAATACCAATGAAGCGTCAGTTACAGATAGCTTCAATACCGAAGGTTTATCGATTAAAGCTCCTAAAGTCCAGCAATCAGGCTCAATAACCGATATCAAATCTTCTCAGGTGCCGGAAGGGCTGGATTCGCGCAAGAATATAGATGAAATCGAGAATGAATTACTATCTAAAACAACTGTTGCATTAAAAGACCCCATATGGACTACAGAAGATACAAATGAGGATTTAATTGAACCCCCACTCGCATCCCACAATAAGTCAAATACCTCGCCTCTCGAGAACTTTAAGGTTGGGATGGATCTCGGAGAACTACTCAACATTAACATCATATATTTTGATTTTGATAAATACGACATTCGTCCGGATGCTCGCATTGAGCTTGAGAAAGTAACAGCGGCAATGCTAAAATATCCTAATTTGACAATTGAGTTAAGCTCTCATACTGACTGTCGTGGTAGCAAAGCGTATAATCAAAAACTGAGTGAAAATCGTGCGAACGCAACAGCGGAATATCTCATAAAACATATTGGTAATGCAGACAGAGTCATCATTAAAGGTTATGGTGAGAGCCAGCCTATAAACAATTGTAAATGTGAAACAATAATTGATACTGATTGCTCTGAAGAACAGCATCAAGCGAATCGCAGAACGGAATTTAGATTACTGAGCGTCAATTAATTTTCACGGACAAACAGAGCCCCGTTGATGTTTTGAGTTATACCCACCTTAGATGCATGTATACCGCTGCAATTACTATTTTGTCATATCGCGGTTGTACGTGACTGCGATGTCGGCCAAACTCAAAATCTTGTTGGGGTTAATACAGAATCCGTATTTAATCTGAAGTTTTGCCATCCTGAATTATCAGTGGATAAGTATCGAATAGATAGATTATGTATCGCTCTTAGAGATGAAGAAAATAAACTGTAATCATTCCATTTTATAATGGATTCTCTGCGTTATCGTATTCTCTATCACAATTCCTTCACTAGAGTCAGTACAGTCAACTTTGGACCCAATTAATGAGCTCTTATAGTACAACTTCCAAACCACTATTGGGGTACCTTCATGATCAAACAATCCGTTTCCTTTTTATACTCTCCATTTTCATAGTGTGTGACAACCTCTATTAATTTCAATCAGAGTATGTAATTGTTCTAATCAAATTCCCAATTTGATTAGAAGATCATAGCAGCCGGAATTAGCAACTTTTGTTAAAATCACCTGACTATTCCAGGTTGATGAGAACATCTTGGTACTTCCCAAGCATTACAGAAGTTTCAATCCCAATGTTTCTGAGACTATCAGTAAATCTATCAGCATTTTCTTTGTCATTAAAGTCTCGGTTCACCACTAAGTAATTGTTTAAAACGTCAACTTTGATTTGATTGCCTTTAACCACATCAAGCATTCGCTCTAAATCTTCGTTTTTTAAATAGTCTTTGTAGCGACCGATTACTACCCTATATTCAATGTTTATCTCGAAATCGGCACCAATTTGTTCAATAGCCTCTTGTCGAGAAATCGTTTTTTCAGGGTATTCATACGATTCTAATTTATCACTCTGTATTTCGTTAGCCAAAGACTGTGAAAAATCTGCTGCTTCGTTGGATTTGGGAGCGCTTTTCAATTCATCGATTAATTGCTTTTCCTCAAGCTTAGATCCCGGGAAATTAATCAAACGGTCCTTCTCATAGTATATAAGATCGAAGTTGAATTCTTTCATCCCGTTAAAATCAACTAAAGTCTCATCATTTTTAGTTTCTAGGATTTCTCCATATCCGTGTTTGAAGGTCAGCTTATAAACCCCCGCACCAGGGATAGTTAAATTATAGTTTCCAAACTCATCTGTCAATGTTCTATAAACTTCACCCTTCTCAGACTCTGCGATGACAATAAGACCTTCTATATTGAAGGATGAAACTCGCGACCTCTTTGATTTTATAATGGATATTTTGCCTCGAACGTGATAATTCTTAATAAACGGAACTTCGATCGTTTTATCATCATTTAGCAAGATTTCCTGCACGAATCCATAAGTTGGATGCAAATCGGATACACTAAAAAGCTCAAAGAATTTAACATCATAGGTAGCTGCAGGAATCTTGTTGAATTTTACCCTGCCCGAACCGTCTGTGATTAGATCGATATTGGGTAAACGCGAATGCTTTTTGTCAATAAAATCTTCTTTTTCAGCCTTTAAGTTAATATTTATGTTGGGCAATGCTGGTTCATGGGGTTCTCTATTTCCATTTCCGTTCAGGTCCTCGTAACATAAAATGTTCATTTTGTAAAACTTCTCGTAAGGTTGCTGCCAATAGAAGGACTTTGTAATAGCTGCGTTGATGTTGATATTTTTATTACTAATCACTCCTGAACGACTTTCGTAGGAAGATGCGAACCAGTTAATATAGCTGCTTATTCTTATTCCTTGCGGAAGTGAGGCAATGACATTGGCCCCGATATTCAATTGCTCCGCTTTGGTAATAACATCCAAGCTATAAAAGGCTCTTAAATTTAGGTTTAAATTAATATTCGAAATTTTAAAGTCTTTATTGTATCCGGCAGATAATCTTATTAGACCTGAAGAGAATGGAATGAGTAAAGTGTCGGAAGTGGATACGGAATAATTGTAGATGAAGAAAGGACCTCTAAATATGTCTCCTGATATGTTTAATGCATTATTTCTGGAATAGCGAAGCCCCAAATTATATGCAGGACTTAGCTCGGTTCGCATAGTGTAACTAACAGATTGACTTGATTCAAAATCATAAACTGCATTCGTAATCATAGGGTTCGCGAAAACCGAAATTACTTCTAAGGGGTTTAGCCTTTTACTTAGTCCAAAGGATGATCCATAGTAAAATGTACTTAATCGGGTAGTAACGGATGGCAACACACTCTCCCTAACTATACTGCGATACTGAGGATTGAGACTTATCATCCAGTTTGAAGCAGTATTGTAGGTTGTTGTCCAAGATGCAAAACGATTTTCTAAATTATTAGAAAAATCACCGCGAGTAAAGTCTTGACGAATGTCAGTAGCGTTAAACCGGTGATGGAAGGCCTTATCCGTCTTTATTTTCCCAGAGATCACCAATGAACTGCGGTCGCCTGAAATAGCAAATCCATTGGTGGGTCTAAAGTTCCAACGTCCGGACATTGATAGCCTTCCTGCATTAACGTCTCCTGCGGCATAATAGCCAAGCTGATTAATACTTCGTGGCACGACTGCACCGGGGGAGGTTATTTCTCCTAAATAATATGTGGCGCCAACACCCAATCTTAATAAACGAGATACTGGGGTTTTAACGCCTGCTTCGAATGCACTTACATTGAAATTATTATTTCCAAAGGTTGTAGAATATCCTATGTTGAAAGGTAAAGCAAGTGAATTGATGCTTAGCGAAGTGCTGGACACATATGTGTTGGGTAAGTAACTTTTACCCGCCTCCGTGGCGAATACGATTTTTTTTCCTTGGTAATTATATCTCAAACCCTGATATCTCAAAGGAATATGCTTATTGTAAAAATTACTGCTCAAGTCAACACGGCTCAATCCCCTCCTAATTCCAAGTCTATACTGGTAAATACTTCGAGTCGTTCCTTCTCCGAGTGATGCAATTCCAACCTGACCTAAGTTAAAACTTCCTAAATAATAATTAACATCCGTTTTGGCATTTAATTGAAGCATGCCGCCTGCAGCAGACATGTAACGCTCTCCGCCCGGATTGCCAATATTAAATACTCCTGCAGTTATGTATAGAGGTGAGAGCACTTTATAGGTTTCATCTATTAAACTTGATTGATAGTTTTCAATTAAAAAGCTACCTTCTATTTGGCGGCCTGATCCATATATGGAATATTTTAACCTTTCTTGAGGCAAATTTTCACTTCGCAATGAATCCGTCAATACTGTCCGCTTAAGTTTAATAAGAATCACAGTGTCTGATTTTGCTTTTAAGTTGAAAGAAGTTGAAAAAGTTGTGACAGGTGCAATTAACTTATAGTCCAAGGGAAAATTAAATGAGAGATTGATATTTTCACTCACATTACCTTGATTAATGATTCGTATTCCTGTCTCACCAGATAACTCTATCGGATTGATAAGAATTGAATTATTTTGATTTATCACACTCAAATCAAAACGGGCTGCTTTTTGGATGTATGCATAAGCCTTTATTTTTTTATCATCATCAAGACTCACAGTGGCGCCTATTATGTAAGATTTTCCCCCTTCCATATTTTTAGGAGCAATCAATCGCATTGGAATATAAATAGTTTCACCGGGATTAGCCATAAACTCCAGTTGCTGGGAGACTAAATGAATCCACCCGTTTGGTAATTGCAAATTGATCTTGCCTGAAACGAGCTTATTCGTTTTATTTACAAAAACCAAGCTATTAAAAACAGAAGTTTGGTCGTCAATATTTTGTTTATAAATCGAAAATTTCAACTCTTCCCCAATGCTATCCAGTGAGTTGATTGAATTTTGAGGATTTAGACCATTCGATTGATCAAAAAATGGGTCAACAGATTTAGCAATGCTATCGATAAATGACAAACTGTCTGTTGCAAGATTATTCAACGAGCTATCGTTTAATTCAAGAACATTGTCGTTAACACCTTGCGAAAAGGCAGAAAAAAACACAGCCGGATATAAAATGAACAAGGCTATGATATGACCGAGTCGCATCCCTCAAAAACTATTTAATATGACACGTCTGTGCATGTTGTGCATTCTGGAACTAAAGTGAAGGAGACGGTTACATAGTATGAGTCAGGCACATATCCTCCCGCTGCATCTATGAAAGGTACAGCTAGAGCACAACCACCAATCCCCGGAGCTACTCCCATAAAGTAATCGATGCTTATTTGGTCAGTTGTCCAAAATCGATCAGTAATCACATTAACTCCGTTATCTTCTTTAAAGATTGCCCCCCCTACAGTTGGTATTTGACCCAAAGCCACTTTGGTATTAGAAATCGTTACTGCAGAGGCTGCGAATCCCGATGATATATTTGCTAATGCTTCAAGGGCGCAAAGTGGAAGTGAATTTGAAGGACTCAAACCTGTGAATTGTGCATCATCGGTGTCAAAATATATTGAATAACCCGTAATGGTCGAACCACCTACAGGGTCTAGAGAGGTACCCCCCTCTGAATTACAATTACAAACCGATATGCCCATAACTGTACTATTGGTTTTTGATATTCCATTCTTATAGTCATCTATGGTCTGAAAATTGAATTCAACGCTTGAACCAGCGAGCACACTGATCCGAGCACTGTTAAAATCAATAATACCAACCGGTGCAGGATTAATACACGGAGAGCATTGACCAAAAGCTTGGTTTATCGAAAAAAGTGCAAAAACAAAAAAGCAATGACGGAGAATAATCATTAATTAAAAAAAGGTGACCTAATGAATTGGGTCACCTTTATTTTGAACTGTTTAGTTATCTGAAATCTGTAATTCGAAAAGTACGTTTACTACGTATCTATCCGGATCAACACCTGTTTGCTCTATTAATGAAACAGCATTCATGTCACCTTCAGCGGTACCACATCTCCATTGGATAGTAAAATCATTATCTGCCTCGTCTCCTGCATTGGAAGCCCCAGTGTTATCCCAACCAAGTAATTCTTGAGGATATAGGTCTAAATCAGCCACAACCGTACCCAGTGTCGTTGGGGCGCTAATGACTTCACCTGTTGCTAGAGTGTGGGCACCATTTGCAACAACCTGTAAACCAACATTATCCAAGGCTAGAGTATTCGGAGTTGTTCCATCATCTACTCCAATAAAAGTTGCATTTTCAGCTCCGTACATCAAATCCCATTCAGTGGATGATGAAATTGTAAAAGATGACTGATAAAACCCGGCAGACGTGGCATCATTAGCCGCTCCAGCGGCATCACCTGAAAGACCATCACGGTAATCATCTATGGTGTTAAACACAAATTCAATGTTCCCACCATCGTAGATTGACATTCTGAGTACTTGATTGAGATTCACCGCAACCGGAATTACATTTCGATCACGCACCGCTTGGGCTTTGGAGCTAACTCCCGAAAACATTAATGCTGCTGTTAAAACTTGTAGTGTAACTTTTTTCATGTATAGTTGATTTAATAAAACTTAACGAAAATAGTACTTTTGAATATTACAATGATTATTTCCTTTAAAACTTAAGACTGTTCTATGAAATATTTTCTTCTTTTCTTATTTTTTTCTCAAACTCTTTTGGCGCAAGACTTTGAGGTGAGTCCTGTATTGATAGAGGCTAATGCTAGCCAAGGGCGTTTTGTAAGAGATGTTATGATTTTTAACCATACCGACTCCCCGAAAATTTTTAATGTCAAGGAATATGATTTTATTATAAAGGAGGGAGGGAAAAAGATGCCAGCCGAGTTTGGTTCGACATCCCGCACATTAAAAGGTGAAATGAATATTTCACCTTCAACCATTTTATTACAACCAAATGAAAAAGGTTACTTTACGCTCTCTATAGATCCTGTAATCGCATCTAAGATGAAGTGGGCTAAGCTCTCAGTAATTGCTGAAAACGAAGTTTCGGTCCTTGAAGAAGTTACTTCGTTGGGGGCGGGCGTCAAAATAAAACCTGCAATCTCGATAATGGTTTATATGCATAGTGATGAGTCTCAGCCTGATGCCGAAATTTTCACCCCTGAGAAGACCGATTTGGGATATGACGTAAGGATTGCAAACACCGGTGACTCAAGAGTAAAGGCAAAAGTTACTTTTCTTCTAACAAATATTTTGACCGGGGAGGAAATCGAATTTGATGAAAAGGTGTTTAATCTATTGCCTGGGGCAGAGAAGACTCATTCTATTGTGATACCTGAACACGACTATGCTAAAGCAATGTTAAGCGTTTTGATGGATTACAGCCCAAATGCTGATTTAAAAGGGGTACAAACCATCTTAAATTAATGTCTGTTTTATCCATTTGTTTTGGGTTATTATTTACCGCAATTATTCCAATGGAACCCGACACCATAGTTGTACATTATTCAGGTGGCGCTATAGTGAAGGAAGTTTATTTGGCTAAAATAAATTCAACAGGAGACACTATCCGCTCCGGCTTTTATCATTCGTTTTACAGAAATGGATCCCCTGACCAAAAGGGGTATTACAGAAAAAATAAACTCTCGGGGGAATGGATACTATCGGATCAATTTGGGTTTGTTGAGCAGAAGTTGACCTATAAAAAGGGTAAACAAAACGGCCTTTTTGAAAGGTTTTATACGCAATCGCAAAAACTGAGGTCTACTGGTAAATACCGTAAAAATTTACTCCACGGCAAAGTAATCTTCTATTATGAAACTGGCGAATTGATGGAGAAAAGCAGCTATAAACGGAATGTAAATGAAGGGATTACAATAAGCTATTTTAAATCTGGAAAAATAAAGGAGGTTTCAAGGTTTAAAGCTGGATTAAGAGACGGAATGCGCTCTTTCTATTCAGAATTTGGTTTTCTATTGAAAAATGAAAACTATCATCTTGGTTTGCTCGAAGGTCAATCATTTATATACCATATTGACTCAAAAATTATTTCTCAAAAATTGAGTTATCGAAATAATCTTCTTCATGGCCCTCACTTGACCTATTATCCGAGCGGTCAAATCAAATCTGAGTGCAATTACATAGAGAATCAAAGAATAGGGAGTTATGCCTCATATCATGAAAATGGCATATTAATGGAAAAGGGAAACTACATCAACGGAAAGAAGCATGGAGACTGGGAAGTTTTTGATAATAAGGGCATCCTTGTTAGCTCTGCATTTTTGAAAGACGGAAAGATTTCAGGGGATCTGAAAATCTACAATAGTCAGGGTGAATTAATGAATAAAATCGAATATGAAAATATTGAGTAACAAGAAATCTAAATTGATTAAAGCTGCGCTTTACATCAGTTTCAGCCTTATTAACTTGAGTAATATCGGTTGTAAAGATTCAGTTGCTGAATGTTCAGAAACTTATATTCTTGTCAGAACGAATATCTCGAATGATTGTACTTTTATAATAATCTCCGACAAGTTGATTTATGAGCCGGCTAATATTTCTCAGTTTAATTTCACTGCATCACTCGGAGATTCTACTCAAGTTCAAGCCGATTTTAGGATATCTGATCAGTTGTTCCCGGAATGTTTAGGAGACTACAGGGTGGAGTTGTTTTGCCTAGAACTAATGTGAATTGTTTTGAGATGATACCATCAATAGGCAAGTGATTGTTGAAATAATTAATGCTTTCATAGCTTTAGTTAGAGTCAACTAAAAAAATTTGCGCAGCAAAACTTTATCAAAGAGGCTCTCCTGTCAAACCAATTTAAATGATCAGCATCATTTAACTTTCCGTTTGAGACGCCCAGAAAGCCTTTTCATCGTATATGTAAGCTCCCTCAAAACTAGAACAGTTTAAAAGTAGAATTTCTAATTTTAACAACTGTAATATGAGAAAGAGTAAATTTTCCCCAACACAAATTGCCAAGATTCTTGAAGAATTTGATTTAGGCAAAGATGTAGAAACGATAGCCCGTGATCATGGCGTATCTAAAGCGACTTTTTATAAATGGCGTCAACGTTATGGCCGTATGGAGGCAAGCGAACTGAAGAAAGTAAAAAAGCTTGAAGAAGAAAATGCCAAGTTGAAACGGATGTATACTGATCTAGCTTTGGAACTTGATATGGCAAAGTACATTATTGAAAAAAAGCTTTAGAGCCTTGCCATAAGAGAGAAATAGCAACAGAGCTAAATACTATCTACTTATAACTAACTACTAGGAATTACTTCCCAGCAGCATAACGCTTAGAAACTTCGTCCCAATTGATCACATTGAAAAATGCATTGATGTAATCAGGTCTACGGTTTTGGTAGTTTAAATAATAAGCGTGTTCCCAAACATCAAGACCAAGAATTGGTGTGCCTGTGCAACCTGCACCTGGCATCCAAGGGTTGTCTTGATTTGCGGTAGAACAAACTTCTACTTTGCCACCAGCATGCACACAAAGCCAAGCCCAACCTGAGCCAAAACGTGTTGCAGCAGCTTTCGCGAAAGCGTCTTTAAAAGACTCGAACGAACCAAATGCCGCATTGATTGCGTCAGCCAACTCGTCTGATGGCTGCGTACCAGCGTTTGGTGTCATTATTTTCCAAAACAAGCTGTGATTGTAAAAACCACCGCCATTGTTTCTTACAGCCGCATTGTTCATGTCTAATCCTGTAAGAATATCATCGATCGACTTGCCTTCTAGCTCAGTGCCAGCGATTGCATTATTTAAGTTTGTTGTATAACCTGCGTGGTGCTTACCGTGATGGATTTCCATGGTGCGAGCGTCAATGTGTGGCTCGAGTGCATCGTATGCATAATCGAGTGATGGTAATTCAAATGCCATTTTTATATTTGTTTAAATGTTAAACTTACAATCCTAACACGGCATCTTTCTATTTTGTTTCAGCCTAGCCGTTTAGGATTTCAACTAATTTCGCTCAAATATTTTAATTCTAATCGACACTAACCGCATTAAAACATGAAAAAACTGTTATTCTCTGCTGCAATCATTTCACTTACTGTGATCTCTTGCGGCCAAAGCCCAGAAAAAAAGGCCGCTGCTCAACAAGAAAACGAAGCAATGGTTGATGAAAAAGTAGATGAGATCATGGAATCATTGAATGAGTCAGCAGAAGAAGCTATGCAAGCTTCAGATAGCACTTCAAGTGATTCTGCCGCTGCGCATGATCACGATCATAGCGAAGAAGGGCATACCCACTAAAAGATGCTTAAACCGAAGTCTTTGGCTTCGGTTTTTTCATTTCCTTCTGCGCCTTAATCACAAATGGATCAGACTGATTGATGAGTTTGAAGTACACTTCATCAGAAAAAAGACTTCTTCCAATCAACGCTTTGGCCCGCATTACAATCTTGTCGATAGATCGATTCCACTCTTGCTCCAGAAACGGTATACTCTTGTTCTTTGAGAAATCCCTTAATTCACTTTTAAGTATATCAGCCTGCCATTGGTTGGTGTAAATATCCGGCCCCATGGCCTGCAATTCCTTAAAATGGGCATCGCGATAGGTATAAGCAAACTCGTTAAGCATACCGCTGTGCACCAATTCTGCATAAAACCAAGTAATTCCCACAGTATCATTTTCAACCCACCAATCAGGGTTTATTCCTCCTTCAACGGTATCGTTGGGCCCCGTCATGTGGTCTGAAAAACTCTCATAAGGTTTTTGAATGCTATTTCCGCTTGGGGTGTAGTATCGCGCTACTGTCAAACGGGTCGCACTGCCATCGTCCCACTCGTTCTGCTCTTGCACTAGGCCTTTTCCAAATGATCTCCTTCCAACTATAGTGGCTCTGTCCAAATCTTGCATGGCGCCCGCAAATATTTCTGACGCACTGGCGCTATATCCATCAATGATCACGCTGAGCGCCACGTCTTCAAACTTTCCCTTATCAGATGCCAAATATTCTCGTTTTGGCCTGTTTTTCCCTTCGGTGTAAGTAATCAATTGACCATCAGCCAAGAACTCATCTGCCAAAACAACAGCCGCATCTAAAAAGCCCCCGCCATTTCCTCGTAGATCCATCACAAAGGAATTTACTTTCTCAGAATATAATGGGTACACTCTTCTTTGAAACTCATCGCAAGTGGTCAGTGAAAACTGCGCCAAACGCACATAAATCGTAGTGTCATTCAATTTATAAATCGCATCGAAACTGCTGATTGGAATTTGCCCGCGTTCAATTGAAAAAGCTATTAACTCCTTTACTCCAATCCGTTTCACACTCACATTCACCGAACTACCCGAAGGACCTTTCAATAAACTCATCACCTTTTGATTGGTAAGTTCGGTGCCTGCAATAACGGCTGAATCCACCTTAACAATGAGGTCTCCCGCTTGCAGCCCCGCTTTTTCAGAAGGACCACTAGGAATGACATTGACAATGTAAATGGTATCTTCCCGAAGATTAAACTGCACTCCAATGCCCTCAAAATTACCTTCGAGCGATTCATTTGCCACACCTAAATGATCTCCAGAAATGTATAAGCTATGTGGATCTAATCGCTGTAAAAGGTAGGCAATCACTTCGCTTTCGAGTTTTTCACGGGAAACGTTGTCTACATAATCGTTCTCAACGTACTGGAGTATCTGCTCTACCTTATTCCAGTTTTCAGCTGGAGCGTGGTTCTTAAAAGGATGCCGCATACCACTGCCCAACCATAGTCCAATTGCCATAGAGCCACCGAGAAGAAAAGGTATGTAAGACCGCTTATCCAATCGTTCTAGTTAACAATGTTTAGTGCATTCAGTTCAACCATCACGGTTCAAGTATTTGAGTGATTTGCAATCCAGCTTTTTTCAAAAAATCCAATCCACTAGAGTCTTTATAAGCATCGGTATACACCAATCGTTCAATTCCTGAATGTAAAATGAGCTTGCTGCAGTCTTTGCAAGGGGAATGCGTAAGGTATAATGTAGCTCCCGCTACTTGGTTGGTGGTGCGAGCAACCTTCAGAATGGCGTTTGCCTCCGCGTGCAGCACGTACCATTTTGTTTCACCTTTCTCGTTTTCGCATTCATTTTCAAAGCCTGTTGGCGTTCCGTTATATCCATCGGCTATAATAGTAGCATCCTTTACTATGATAGCACCCACTTGCTTTCGCTTACAATGACTGAGTTTAGCCCACTCCAATGCCAATCGCAAATAAGCTTTATCATAGCGTTCCTGTTTCGCCTGCTGCTGTACTTTACTTTTTTCAATTTGCATGTGGCAAATGTAAGCCTGAATTTGAGCTCAAATGAAGCAAAAGATCAATAACTAAATAAGACCCTAAGTAGATAGCAAATAAGCAGAAAATAGATGTCAAGAAGGGGGTTAACGTCCGTCTACAATCTTGAATTCAACCCTTCGGTTTTTAAGCCGCCCTTCTGGAGTATTATTTGACGCAATGGGTTCGCGAGGTCCCACGCCTTGTCATGAAATTCTATTGGGATCAACTCCTTTTTTAACGAGGTATGCCATAACCGCTTCTGCTCGTTCTTTGGACAATTTCAAGTTTTTATCGGGGGCGCCTATGTTATCTGTATGTCCGGAAATTAGAATTTTTACTCCTTCATTTTCGAGCAATTCCTCTGCCAAATGATTCAATTCGCTATTATCTTGATTCCCCAAGGAGCTGGCGCCTGTGGCAAATTCAATCGAAGTAAGTTCAAGCGCTACACCAGGCCGCTCATTCACCAAGTTTTTGTAGGCGTGGTGCTTCATCTTCAGTGTGTCTTTGTCGTAAAAAACGTCATGTTGACTTCTTCTTCGGGTAATTTAGAGAACCTAAAATACCCCTCATCGTTCTGCTTATCTGAGTTGGAATAAGCGTAGGGTTCATTTTTATCATCTGTCAGCACAATCTCCACATAATCATCTAATGGATTATGGTCTACCCGCACGATGTAATCACTTGAATCAAGATCAAGAAACTGAAACTTCCCATTGAAATCAGTAATGGTTGAGTTCACGAATGCTTTCTTGGGTGTGTAAAGTCCAATTTTCACTCCTTCACGGCCGATGAGGTACGTTTCTTTGTCCACCACCTTACCTGACATCGAAGATTCACCTCGATCAACAGCCACTACTACATCTTTCATGCTGAGAATCGCCAACTGATCGTGAAATTCTTTTCTAGCGGTAAAGCTGTGCAGCCTGTGTCCTAGATATATTGGTTTACCGATGATTCTCGCTTCTGAGTTATACAGAAACATGTCTACCAAAAGCTTGGTATCGTCTCCTTCCATTCTCACCAAATTGATCTTTTCAGGATCTATATTATAGATCTTAAAAATTCCGAATTCATCCGTTTTTGTGGTCGATTGTTGAGCAAGGTCTTCATTCAAAAGCGAAACACCAAATTCAGCAACAGGCTTCGCATCTAACCTTCTTACGCGGCCAATAATCATAGCCGTGCGTGGTTTTTTATCTACTTCCTCAAATGCTTCTTCTTGAATATTCTCTTCAACAGGGTCTTCCTTCACAGATTCACCCGCTTCTTTTGCGATTGGTGTGAATTTTTCAGTGAGGTAAAGTGCATATGACACCTTTTTCGAGTCAGCACCGATCAATAGATAATGCTTTCGCTTGGGTTTTAAATTCAAGACTTCAAGGCTTTAATCTCCGGGGCCTCCTTGTACTTTTTCGCAGCCTAACTCAACCAAGGTTTCGAGGCCATCGATAGTGTCTAAGTATCCTATGCACAAGAGCGGATCGGCAATGGTGCCCCAATTCATTCCGGCAGAAAGCGTAACGCGAATCTTTCTCGAGTTGGGATAAAATTTGAACCAGTTGCCATGAGTTACCGGCATGGAGACTCCAACTCTCCCAACGAAAGGTTTATGGTTTTAAAATCTTTTGGTTTTGGTGTGTACTCGGCATCAATGTTCTATGACCCTGAAATCACGAAATCGCTTTGCGTCAATGCCTCAACACTGAGCAAAATGAAAACAGAAAGAATCAAAAACAGTTTTGTTCTCATAGGGTTAGAGGCAGCGAAGTTAGGTCTTGATTCATCTGAAAAAAATTAATTAGCTGACCACGTTGTTCTCTACGACTAAAATTAAAAGAGGTTACTTATCAATGACAATAAATTCAACACGTCTATTTTGCTTTCTCCCTTCGTCACTATCGTTCTTTACTATTGGCTTTTTTGAGCCATAACCCTTGAAGCTCAAGCGGGCCCTATCTACTCCCTTAGACGTAAGGTAATCAACCACAGCTTTCGCTCGATGCTCTGAAAGAATGAAATTGGCATTAACTGACCCAACATTATCTGTATGCCCTGACACTTCAATATGAACACTAGCCATTGAGTTCAATTCTGAAGCCAAGCGATCAAGTTCCAAATAAGATGAGCTCAGCAAATCAGCTGATCCAGATGCAAACAATATGTTTTTTAATACGATAGGCTCACCTTCATGCATTCCGCTAAAATCTGAAGGCAGTTTCAGCTTGGTATCCTTTACTTCATCGCGCTTCAGTGTAACAATGTCCGTAGGCAGTTTTTCAAACCCAAAGAAGCCTTCATCATTAGTTTTTTCTGAATTCGAATACGTGTAAGGCACATTTAAATCATCTACAAAAACGATTTCCGCATAGTCTTCAGCGCTTTTGTTTTCCAATCGCACTTCGTATTCCGCATTATCCAAATTCACAAAAGAGAACATTCCTCGATTGTCTGTTTCAGCTGACGCTAGTAGAGATCTTTTCTTGCTGTAAAGACCCACTTTCATTGAAGGTCTGCCAAACAAATACGTTTCCTTGTCAACGACCCTTCCCACGACTCCAATTTTTGTTGGGCTTACATTCAGATTAAAATCATGCTCAGTAAGAAGGTCAATCTGAGGAAAACCGTCAGAATCAGCACCAAAAGCGTATAGCCTGTCTCCAATCTTGGTCGCTCTATCGCTAATCACACCTTTCGCGTCAATTAAAAAGAGCTCTACTTTAAAATCAGTGTCTTCCGTGTCAATTCTCGTAATGTAGCTTTCATCTTTTGGCAACTTCTCAAATTTGAAGAAGCCCCTTTGATCACTGATCGCTCCAATATTTTCTTGTTCTCCTGATTGAGCAATGAAACCTCAACCCCACTTTTTGCATTTCCACTTTTATCAAAAACACGACCAAAAACGCTTTGGAACGCGCTCGGTTTTTCTTCCTTAACTGGGGTAGGAACAAAGTCATCTGTGATTTCAATGGCATATTTCATGCCTTCTTTACTGGACTTGAGCAAGACATAATATTCATTCTCTTTCTTCAATTCAACCCCTTCAATGGAATACTTGCCGTCTGACCCCTCGTGCTGAATACAAGATACTTCGTGGATGGAACGCGTTCCCTTCTTATCCCTCACTTCGCCCAGATAAAGTTCCGGGTTCTCAAGATCACCGAAGCGCCCGCCTGTTACGATGGTAAATTTCACCTTCTCACCTTTTACAGATAAAGCAAACCAATTACCGTATTTGGCACCTTGAATGCACCTTGAATGCACTTAGAGTCAACCTTAGACCAATCTAAAGCTTTAGTGGTAAAGTCCTGTGGAAACACCTTGTAGCCAACCTTCACTTTTCGGTCGGCATTGATGTTATAGTCTATTTGAGCATGCGTTGAGAGAGCGAATGCAAAAAATGATAAAACAAGGGTGAAAACTCTCATAGGCGTAATGGTTGGGTAACAAATTTAGCAGAACTGACTTCTAAAAACACTAAGCTTAATCTATTCGCTCAGTAATTCTATTTTCGAAGCCATTAAAACGAGCCACATTATGCTAAAAATCGACATGCACACCCACATCCTTCCTGCCAAGCTTCCTCGGTTTGCTGAGAAATTCGGTTACGGTGACTTTATTTATTTGGAACCGCGAGAAGACGGTGCTGCTGACATGATCAAAGGCGATCAATTCTTCAGAACGATTCAACCCAATTGCTGGGATGAAAAAATTAGAATAGAAGAATACGCCACTCACCAAACTCAAGTGCAAGTAGTTTGCACTATTCCTGTCATGTTTAGCTATTGGGCTAAAGGGAAAGACTGTTTAGAGCTCTCTAGATTTCTCAACGACCACATCGCCCAATTGGCCAAAGACAACCCTAAGCACTATATCGGACTTGGCACTGTGCCCATGCAAGACACGGAGTTGGCCATTCAGGAACTGCACCGCATCAAGGAAGAATTGCACATGCCCGGTATTCAGATTGGCAGTAACATCAACGACCTCAACCTGAGCGAAGAGCAATTCTTCCCCATATTCAAGGCGTGTGAAGAGCTCGGATTGGCCGTTATGGTGCACCCTTGGAACATGATGGGAATGGCCAACATGACCAAATATTGGCTGCCTTGGTTGGTTGGCATGCCAGGCGAAACTTCCCGCGCCATGTGCTCGATGATATTTTCTGGACTCTTTGACAAGTTGCCCAATTTGCGTGTGTGCTTTTCGCATGCTGGCGGTTCGTTTTTTGGTACCATTGGTCGAATAGAGCACGGGTTGAATTGCCGTCCTGACCTAGTGGCTATTGACAACCCAAACAACCCAAGAAATTACATCGGCAAATTTTGGGTGGATAGCATAACACACGACCCCAAGGCGTTGGATTTCATTCTTAGCTACCAAGGGTCGAAAAAAGTGTGCCTCGGATCAGATTATCCTTTTCCATTGGGCGACCTTGAAATTGGCAAATACATCACTGAAATGGGGCTGCCGAATGAAACCGTTGAAGACATTTTTTGCAACTCAACACTTGAGTGGCTCAACCTCGACAAAGCACAGTTTATCAATGAATAAAATCATCGCTTTTCTTTTTCTAGTTCTTGGAATTGCCGCTTCAGCACAAGATGGTTATTGGCAACAGGATGTGCAATACAGAATGGCCATTGACTTTAATGCTGAGCAACACACGTTCACGGGAAATCAAGTTTTGACCTATACCAACAACTCCCCCGATACGCTGCATCGCGTGTTTTATCACTTGTATTTCAACGCCTTTCAACCGGGCAGCATGATGGACGTGCGCTCGCGCACCATTGCCGATCCCGATCCGCGTATTGCAGACCGCATCAATAACTTGCAGCCTAATGAAATCGGTTTTCACAAAATTGACAAGCTCACCCAAGACGGAAAGAAAGTGACCTTTTCGGTGGAAGGCACCGTTGCCGAGGTGCAGCTAGCTCAACCTCTATTGCCTGGAAAGAGCACTACATTCGAAATGAAATTCAACAGTCAAGTGCCCATTCAAATCAGGCGAAGCGGACGAAACAATGAAGAAGGCATTGACTACACCATGACCCAATGGTATCCTAAATTGGCTGAATATGATCGTGACGGCTGGCATAGTGAGCCGTATGTCTCGCGCGAATTTCACGGTGTGTTCGGAACCTTTGAGGTAGAAATTACCATCAATTCTAAATACACGTTGGCGGGCACAGGAGTCGTTCAAAACCCAGAAGAAGTAGGCCATGGTTATGCGGAATCTGCGCCAACCTCAGAAAAAACTACTTGGAAGTTCAAGGCCGAAAATGTGCACGACTTTGCTTGGGCGGCTGATCCTGAATACACTCATTTGAACACGACTCTAACCAACGGAACGGAACTTCATTTCTTCCACCGAAACGATTCCATGATCAACGAAAATTGGTCTCGCCTCGTTCCCTTCACTGAGCAGCTGTTCAACATCATGAACGATCGATTCGGTGCGTATCCTTACCAACAGTTCAGCGTGATTCAAGGAGGTGATGGCGGTATGGAATACCCCATGTGCACCATGATTTCAGGAACAGGAAGCTTTGGTGGATTGGTGAGTGTTGCGGTGCATGAAGCCATTCACAATTGGTATTACGGTGTGCTCGCCAGCAACGAGCAAAAATTTCCTTGGATGGATGAAGGTTTCACCACCTATGCGCAAAACCTGGTTTTGGATTCGCTTTTCAAACGAAACCGACTCAATCCGCACCAGCGCAGCATGCAGAGCTACATCGGCAATGCGCTTTCAGTAAGTGAAGAACCCCTTTCTACCGGAGCAGATTACTATGAAACCAATCGCGCCTATGGCTCAAATGCCTATTCAAAAGGGTGTGTGTTCTTAGTGCAGCTGAGCGACATCGTTGGGCAAGAAACATTCGACCGCGCCATGATTAGCTATTTTAACCAATGGAAATTCAAGCATCCTACACCTCAAGATTTCAAGCGTGTGATGGAAAAGGCAGCTGACATGGAGTTAGATTGGTATTTTGATTCGTGGATTGGCACTACCAAAACAATAGACTATGGCATCCATACCGTAAACTCCAATGGAAAAAAGACCACCATAGAAATCGAACGCATTGGCGAATTGGCCATGCCTGTGGAACTGACTGTAAAGAGCGAAAAGGGTACAGAATTCATCTACATTCCGTTGGAAAAGATGCGCGGTGCCAAGCCCGCACCTGAATGGTTAAAAGACAATTGGAAGCAAGAAGCAGATTGGCCATGGGCCTATCCTTTCTATAAGGTTCAATTAGACATTCCGCTTGAATCCATTCAGTCCATTCAGCTGAATCCTTTTGAAAAAATAGCGGATACCAATCCAAAAAACAACCTGTTCCCTTCATCCAATATTTCCTTTCCTCCAAATGAATAAGAGTTGGTATAGTGGGTTTTTTACTGCTATTGTTTTCATAGCAATAAGCACGTCATTACTGGCCCAAAAGAATGTTTTGATTCATGAAGAATCAGGTGAAACCTATGCGCCATGCGAACCCAGCATTGCCATTGATCCTAAAAATCCTGATCGTATGGTGGCAGGCTCGGTGCTGAATAATGTTTACCACTCGAAAGACGGAGGATTCACTTGGGAAAGGGACGAGCTAACCTCGAGCCTTGGCGTTTATGGCGATCCGTGCATCGTGGCTGACAATCGGCATCGTTTTTACTATTTCCACTTGAGCAATCCTTCGGGTGAAGGTTGGGCCAATGACGATATTTTAGACCGAATTGTATGCCAGCGAAGTTCCAAAAACCTCAAGAAATGGAGTGATGGAGGTAGTATTGGATTGAACGGATCGAAAGATCAAGACAAAGAATGGGCAGCATGGAATCCCATCAATAAACGACTCGCAGTAACGTGGACGCAGTTTGACAAATACGGAGACGAAAGCCCTGAATGCAGATCGAATATTCTGCTTTCTACCTCTAAAAAAGGCGAAACTTGGTCGCAACCAATTACCATCAGCTCCACACCAGGCGACTGCATTGATGAAAGTGAAACCACAGAAGGGGCGGTGCCTGCCATTGACAATGAAGGCAACATTTTGGTGTCATGGAGTTTGAATGGAAAGATATTCTTCAACAAAATTCGTTTTGAAAATCCTACATCTTACGAAACTAAAGAATGCGTCATTATAGACCAAGGAGCAGACTGGGCGTTTGACATTCCCGGCATCGGAAGGGCCAACGGAATGCCGATAACTGCGCACGATAACAACAGCGGCAACATTTATGTGAATTGGGCCGACCAAAGCAATGGAGCCAATGATACCAATATCTGGCTGATCAAATCAAGCGATGGCGGAGCAACGTGGAGCAAACGCATTCGCGTAAACGATGACGCACCCGGCAAACACCAATTTTTTACGTGGATGACGGTTGATCAAAGCAATGGATACATCTATTGTGTGTTTTACGACAGGCGAAACCACAATGACACCAAAACCGATGTTTACCTCGCCATTTCAGAAGACGGTGGTGAAACATTTGAAAACCGCAAGATCAGCGAAAGCCCCTTTGAGCCGTCAAAAGATGTGTTTTTTGGCGATTACAACAACATCTCTGCAGTAAACGGAGTGGTCCGCCCCATCTGGACCAGAAACGACAATGGCAAATTGAGTATTTGGACTGCGATTGTGAATGATAACTAAACGGATATGAATGATAACCTAAATGATATTTCAGCAGAATTTATTCGAATCTTTCAATCGAAAGAAAAGAATAGAAGTAAAGCACGAGATTTTAGAGATCTTCTGGAAAGAGTCTTGTATTATCTATCGAATATTCCGAGAAGTGAAAAGCACTCAGTGGCCATCCTAATTAAAGATTTGGCAAATCATCCATGCGCATTTCGAAAAAAACTGCAATCTAGAGCTAGGGTTTTATATTCTTTTTTTAGTGAATGGAGTCACGACAATCCTGCAGAACTTGATGACGTTAATCTCTCGCTTCATCAGCTAAAGCTACAAGAGTTCATGGAAGATGCTTTAGATTGCACCATTGTTATTCCCAAAATTGTACACAGCAACCCTGGACCTAAATCACTGCGTAATTCACGCTCAAGTGATGTTAAATCATATTTTAAAATAGCTAAGAATTGGTTCGGAAAGGGGTTAGTAATTCAGGTGAAGTTCAAAAAAGGTAAGTATCAAGATGAAACCTATGTTTACGACCATGATGAAATGTACAATGCAACCCTAGATCATTTGAACACATTGTCATTTTGGGATAAAGACGGTTACTATTCTAGTTCAAAGAATATACCAAGCTGGGCTGAAAATTATTTAATAAACACCGAATAAGACCATGGACTTCAACGAACTAGCTAAAAGGTATTTGACACAAGATCAGAAGTACATCAAAAAAAGATCGAAATCAGACCCGATCAATACAAAAGATGAGCTATTTGATATTCTTAAGGTTTGGAAGATGATTAATCAAGATCCAAATTGTCAAATAGGTAAAGGTGACACAGGCAATACTCCATGGTTATATATACAACTGCAGGAAAAAGTCTTCTACATGAACTCGGATACCAAGCGCATAGGCATTCAAGAGTTTTACTCGAATAAAAGTAACTCGTAGAAAATTATTCCGAACAATAATAATGTATTGAACTTGGTCACTAACTCAGCAGATGAGACAAAAATTGAAGGACTTTATTTCTACAAGCAGAGTTAGTACACTGACCTTTAAGCCCAAAACATTCAACAGATATAAAAAAAGCCCTCATTGCTGAGGGCTTTTCAGTACCCGGGGCGGGAATCGAACCCGCACTTCCGAAGAAACTGGATTTTGAATCCAGCGCGTCTACCAGTTCCGCCACCCGGGCATTTTTGGAATGGGGCGCGAAAATATAGAAAGTTTCTATATCAGCTATGCGTGATGAAACGAAATGTTTGGTGCGCTACCGTCTTTTATCGTGAATAAAAGAATGGAACAGAAAATAGATTTTAATCGCTCTCTAGAAACCCTGATAATCAATTGCATTCGCATTAAAACGGCCTCTAAGATTTAGATGAAAAAATAGAAGTTTTCAACAAGGCATTGATTACATTTGCATCCCTCAAAACGGACGCATTATGTCAAGAGAAGTAAAAATTTGTTGTGGTAGAGCTACGAGATCCCTTGGTGAAAAAATCGCTAAGACTTATGGGTTGAACCTAGCTAATGTCAACATTTTGACCTTTTCTGACGGAGAGTTTCAACCTTCTTTTGAAGAGACCGTGCGCGGTGCAGACGTTTTCATCATCCAAAGTACGATGCCTCCAGCAGACAACTTGATGGAGCTTTTGCAAATGGTAGATGCTGCTAAAAGAGCTTCTGCTAAAAACATTATCGCTGTTCTTCCATATTACGGATACGCACGTCAAGATCGAAAAGATAAGCCTCGTGTTTCTATTGGGTCTAAGTTAGTTGCGAATTTGTTAGGTGAGGCAGGAGTTACTCGCGTAATGACGATGGATCTTCACGCAGACCAAATTCAAGGGTTTTTTGAAGTCCCTGTAGATCACTTGTTTGCGTCAAGTATTTTCTTGCCTTATATCCAAAATCTAAACCTTCCTAATTTGATCATGGCTGCGCCAGATACAGGGGGTACAAAGCGAGCAAATGCCTATGCTAAATTCATGAATTGTGATTTAGCAATTTGCTACAAACAACGGAAAGTTGCCAATCAAATTGAATCAATGACAGTGATTGGTGAGGTAGAAGGAAAAGATGTCATTTTAGTAGATGACTTGATCGATACTGCTGGCACATTGACAACGGCTGCTGAAATGATGTTGGACAATGGCGCGAACTCTGTTCGTGCTTTAATAACACACCCCGTTTTGAGCGGCCCTGCTTATGACAGAATCAACAACTCAAGATTAACAGAATTAGTAGTAACAGACACTATTCCATTAAAGGAGAAGTCTGACAAGATAAAAGTGCTGAGTGTGGCAGATTTATTTGCGAACACCATGCGAAGCATTGTAAGTCACGAATCAATTAGTTCGCAATTTATTATTTAATTAATCACGAATCGACCAATGAAAACGATCGAAATCAATGGGCATTTGCGAGAGGCTCTAGGCAGTAAAAAGTCTAAAGAGTTGCGCAGAGAAGGCCACGTTCCATGTGTAATTTACGGTGGTGGAGAAAATGTTCACTTCCACGCAGACGAACGCGAATTAAACAAACTGGTTTATACACCAGATGTTTTCCTTATCAACATTAAGTTAGGAGATAAGAAAGTACAAGCAGTACTTAGAGAAGCTCAGTATCACCCAGTAAGCGACAAGACGTTGCACATGGACTTCATTGAAGTAATTCCTGGTAAAGCTGTTGCGTTGAAGCTTCCAGTTGCTTTAACTGGAAACTCAGAAGGAGTGAAAAATGGTGGTGTTTTGAGAAGAAACGCAAAGGCTCTTTATGTGAAGGGTGTTGTAGATACGCTTCCTGACACCATTTCAATTGATATTACTAAAATGAAGATTGGCAGCACCATCAAAGTAGGTGATGTTTCCATTCCAGGTGTTGAAATGCTTGAAGCGGCCAATCGTGTGATTGTTGCTGTTAAGACTTCTCGTAAAGCAATTGCAGACGAAGAAGCTGAGGAAGCTGCGGAAGGTGAAGAAGGAGCTGAAGGAGCCGCAGAAGGCGAAGCAGCAACTGAGGAGTCATCTGAAGGATAAAATCTTCTCTATGAAGTACCTCATTGTTGGTTTAGGAAATCCGGGTAGTGAATACTCAGAAACCCGCCACAACATAGGATTTAAAACATTGGACGCTCTTGCCGGAGCGTCCAATGTTGTTTTTACCCCAAGCCGTTTGGTGGATGTAGCCGAGGTGAAGCACAAAGGCCGCACGTTGATCTTGATCAAACCAACCACATTCATGAATTTGAGCGGTAAAGCCGTCAACTATTGGCTGCAAGAGGAGAAAATTCCTCTCGAACGGATGATGGTTATCACAGATGATTTAGCGCTGCCCTTTGGCAAAATTCGAATCCGTGCAAAAGGAAGTCACGGAGGGCATAACGGCTTACGAAACATCGAAGAAATTCTCGGAACACAAGCATACGCGCGCATGCGGTTTGGTGTGGGAAATGATTTTGGTCCAGGGCAACAAGTGCAATACGTGCTCGCTCCTTGGAGCCAAGATGAAGCTGCTGCATTGGACGAACGCTTAAACCTAGCAAAAGAGGCCATCTTGGCTTTCTCTACCGCAGGCCTAGCTCGCACCATGAGCGATTATAACAACCGCTAACAATTTATCGGTAATTCAGGAGCTGGTCATCCACCGCGAAAGAATTGAGAGCACCCTTCGTTGACGCAGTATAAGTCGCTTTATTTCTATGTTTTGATAGTCTCATTCAGGTTGGAGAACTTTACGTTTTCACTGTAACTTTCGTCTTTGACTCAACTCTTCAAATATGCTCACAAGATCCATTGGCTTTCTATTTGTGCTGTATGCCTGCCTATTTATGTTTGATGGATGCGGCCCGAAATGCCCTAGTGTAGGCAAATCCACCCTTGATTATTTCTTTGTTGAGCAAGCATATGAAACCGACAGTGGGTGCGTGTTAGAAGCGAATGAAGAAGGAGTCTATCCACTAGAGACAGGTACTACTTTTCGGTTTATGGCCGCTGTAAATACAGAAGAAATTGCCCTAGCCAGACCAGCGATATTTAGTGCATTCGCTCTTTCTTGTATAGACCCCGGGTTATTAGAGTCTGATACAAAGCTTGACCCAGAGTCAGTGATTATTTCCATCAATAAAGACATTACTATAGATAGTAATGACTATTCTTCAGGCGCTAACCTGAGGGTTTCAGAAGGAATCACATTCTCAGAAGATGGATATAATGCTTTTTATGTAAGCCTAAACGAAGCATTTATAGAACAGGTGAATAACACAAGCCTTATACTAACTATTGTTGGTGGTACATTCGATGGGATAGAGTTTCAAAACCATCTGGAGGTTAAAAGGAAATGAAACACCACGAAGTCAATGACATCGAGGTAATTCTTTTAAAACAACAATCTAGCTGAAAGGATAAAGTTGCGTCCAGCACCAGCTAAACCAGAGCTATACGGACGATAACGAACATCCGTAATATTCTCTAATCCCGCGCTTATGGCAAGGTCATCACTCGCATGCACCATCGCCTTAAAATTGAGCGTATACCAAGCGGGTGCATAAGGATCGCCATTCTGGTCTACCGCATAAATCTCTGTCTTGCTCTGTTCGCCAACAGCCAGTTCTGAAAAGCTTACCTCATCATTATACACCCCATATAAATCAAATTTCAAGCGTTTAACGCTATACGTCAAATGAGCGGTAGTAAACCACGGGGCTGCGTGACGCAATGGTGAAGTTGTTCCATTATCCAATTCTTCTTCGCCCGCTTGATAATTAAACCTACCCCACAAGCCAAAGCCGGAAGGAAGTTTAGCCTCAAACCCAGCTTGAACCCCATAAACCGTTGCTTGCGCTGCATTTTGAATGGCTTGTACCTGACTCAATTCACCATCGTAATCAATGCTGTCTAAACCATTCAATTGATAGTCTCTTCGCACCAACGCATTCTCTAAAATGGTGTAATACGCTGTCGCGTCCAATTTCAAGAAATCACCAAACACCTTAGCAATGCCAAGTTCTGTGTTATAAGCATATTCTGCGTTAAGGTTGGGGTTGGGAACAACCACAGCTCCGGGTTCCGAATCAAACACCTTCCCAACATCATCCACATTGGGCGAACGGAATCCAGTGCTGACATTGGCGCGAATGCTCCACGTTTCGCCTGGCGAATAAACCGCACCTATGCTTCCGGTAAGTGCACCATTATTGATGTTGACTTCAGTGAATGGAAATGGATAAAAAGTGGTATCAAACTTGGCGTTAAGCGCAAATGCATTGTACCGCGCACCTGCTTGCATAATCAAGTCTTCTGTTAACTTGAATTGATACGTGGCATAAGCCGCATACGATGACCATGAAGATTGCGGGTAGCGGCTCGGGCCAACAGCTTGGCTGCCAGTAAACACATTCTGATCCCGACCAATCGAGGTCACATCATTCAGCACGCCATCAACTCCATAATAGAGCTTCTGCCGTGCACCGATGTTTTTATACAAATCAATGGTGGCAGAATAAGCATCTACACGTTCGATACGTTTTGACCTGATATTAGAATTCAAATCGCGATCAATTCGGCTTTCCTCAAAATGCTGTTGTGCCAATCGAACGGTTAATTCATCATATATGCCCTTATCAGCACTGTGCACGATAGTCAAATTATTCATCATCCATTCTTGTGGACCATACTTCCACTCAGCATAGCGCGGCAAGCCCTTTCGAGTGCGCAAATGACGATCATAGCGTCCATAATCACTCGTGGTGCTGTAGTGAAACGCATAGGTGAAATCCCAATGCTTGTTGGGCTTAAATCGCACTTTCTGCATTATGTTGATCTGCGAGTAAGCCGAAGGACTTTGCACCAATGGATCTTGATTTTCAACTACACGATCAATGGAATCTGAACGCTCAATGGTATAAGGCTTCAAGTATTCCTTTGGACCATATTTTCCCATACGCAAGTCTCCAAAAGCGCTGGTGGTAAAGCTGGAAACGAACGCCCATTTTTTCCACCCCACGTTCACATCAAAGTGACCGGTTTGTTCGCCATTGGCCGAAGAGTATCGCCCGAGTGCTTTTCCGGAAACAACGGGCTCGTTGGTCGCTGAAAGGGTTGGTGTAAGTGTGCTGAAGCTCATCACGCCACCGATAGCGTCACTTCCATAAATCACCGATCCCGGTCCGAACAACACTTCGGTGCGCTCGATGGCAAAAGGATCTAATGAAATGACGTTCTGCACGTTTCCGCTTCTGAAAATGGCCGTGTTCATCCGCACACCATCGACGGTTAGCAATACACGATTGGTAGAAAACCCACGAATCATCGGGCTTCCACCACCTTGCTGGCTTTTTTGAATATACACATCGCCCGATGCGGCTAGTAGATCAGCGGCAGTTTGCGGGTTTTGTAATGCTACCGCTTTGGGCGTGATGGTGGTGATTTTAGCTGGCACATCACGTTGTGACTGATCCCACCGAGAAGATGTAATCACCACTTGATCAAGAGAGATAGTATTTGGATAAAGGGTGATTTTCCAGTCCATGGTCTTGAGCTCAGCATAACTCAAGGTTTGAAAAGCAAAGCCAGTCATCCTCACCTCAATGGCTTCTGACTCTTTAAAGACATCGATGTCTGCTTGTCCGTTAGCATCAGCTACAACTGATGCTTTTGGTGCCTGGCTGACCAACGTAACCAATGGCACGGGTTGATCCGTTTCCGAATCCTTAATGGTGACAATTTGTGCGAAGGCGTGCAGTCCAAATAACACAAACAGACAAGCTGATACAATTCTTTTCATAAAAAAATTTGCAATCTAATTCTGACCTGCCCTATCACCAAACAATAGACCATAAATCAAAGGTTAGAACAAAAACTCAAAAGTAACCGGAATCAATCCTGCTTCAGTGCCGTTTTTTGGTCAATTACCCTCTTACTCCCTTCCTCACAATCGCCTCAACATCTTCAATCGCAACGCGCTCTTGTTTCATGCTATCGCGGTGGCGAATGGTTACTGTGTTGTCTTCCAAGGTTTGATGATCAACGGTTATGGCAAATGGCGTTCCGATGGCATCTTGTCTGCGGTAACGTCTTCCAATGGCATCTTTCTCATCGTATTGACACATGAAATCACCTTTTAATCCATCGATAACCTCACGAGCTTTTTCCGGTAAGCCGTCTTTCTTCAATAAAGGAAGCACGGCTACTTTATAAGGAGCCATTTTAGCTGGTAATCGCAATACCGTGCGTGTTGATCCATCTTCCAATGTTTCTTCTTCATAGGCGGTCGAGAGAATGGCCAAGAACATGCGATCTAAACCGATGCTGGTTTCCACCACATACGGAACATAGTTTTTGTTTTCTTCAGGGTCGAAGTATTGCAATTTTTTGCCGCTATGCATTTCGTGCTGCTTCAAGTCAAAGTCGGTTCGCGAGTGAATGCCTTCCAACTCTTTGAACCCAAAAGGAAAGTTAAATTCAATGTCGGCAGCGGCATTGGCATAGTGCGCCATTTTAATGTGGTCGTGAAAACGATATTCAGATTCCTTAATTCCTAAAGACAAATGCCACTTCATGCGCTCAGCCTTCCAGTATTCATACCACTTCATTTCAGTGCCTGGCTTCACAAAAAACTGCATTTCCATCTGCTCAAATTCTCGCATGCGGAAAATAAATTGACGCGCTACGATCTCGTTTCTAAATGCTTTTCCAATTTGGGCAATACCAAACGGAATCTTCATTCTTCCCGTTTTTTGCACGTTCAAAAAATTTACAAAAATACCTTGAGCCGTTTCTGGCCTGAGGTAAATCGTGTTAGCCCCTTCGGCAGTCGATCCCATTTCTGTGCTGAACATCAAGTTGAACTGACGCACATCGGTCCAGTTTCTCGATCCGCTTATCGGGTCAACAATTTCTTCATCTATGATCAATTGCTTGAAGTCTTCCAGGTTTCCATCATCCAGGCATTTCTTCATCCGCTGCTCAATGGCATCGATTTTGGCTACATATCCAGCAACGCGCGGATTGGTTTGCTTAAACATCTCTGCATCAAAGCTGTTTCCAAATCGCTTGGCCGCCTTTTCTACTTCCTTGTTTATTTTTCCTTCAATCTTGGCAATGTGGTCTTCTACCAACACATCGGCACGGTATCTTTTTTTGCTGTCTTTGTTGTCAATCAACGGATCATTAAACGCATCAACGTGTCCGGAAGCTTTCCAAGTAGTGGGATGCATGAAAATGGCTGAATCAATGCCCACAATGTTTTCGTGCATCTGCACCATGCTCTTCCACCAATACTGCTTGATGTTGTTTTTGAGTTCGGCTCCCAATTGACCGTAGTCATACACAGCACTCAACCCGTCATAGATTTCACTCGATGGAAACACAAATCCATACTCTTTAGCATGGGAAATAACATTCTTGAATTTATCCTCTTGATTCATGGCAGCAAAAGTAGAAGGGCTTTTGATTGTATAAAGAAAAACTTGAGGTTAAGAATACATTTGCAGCAATGATTCAGATAGACGACCAATTGATTTCTCTGGAGGTGATTGAGGAAGCCTTCGTTTGCGACCTCACCGCTTGCAAAGGCGCGTGCTGTGTAGAAGGCGATGCAGGCGCTCCACTCACCGATGATGAGGTAGGCATCCTCGAAAAGGAATACCCTAACTTTCAATCGTATATGAGAGAAGAAGGAAAAGCATCTGTTGCTGCCCAAGGCACCTCTGTGAAAGACAGCGATGGCGAATGGGTTACGCCATTGCGCGATGGCAAAGAATGTGCGTATACTGTTTTTGATGAAAAAGGAACGGCCATGTGCGGCATTGAATTGGCGTGGAAAGATGGCAAGACATCCTTCAGAAAACCCATTTCATGTCACCTTTATCCGATCCGCACAAAACAGTACAAAGATTTTGAAGCCATCAACTACGAACGATGGAATATTTGCAGCGCGGCATGCAGTTTAGGAAAAGAGCTAAAAGCGCCCGTTTACAAGTTCACGAAAGACGCATTGATCCGCAAGTACGGTGAACAGTGGTATACGGCATTAGAAGAGGCCGCGGAGGAGTTCTATAAAATGGATTAGATTGTTGAGATGACCAAACCTTTTTTTCAATTTGACCACCAATTAACAGGTCAATATTCCTCAACCAAGCGTTAACACTGAGTTAATGTTTCGGAATTATATTTTTAAACACCCTGACATTTTTCAGAGTGTTAAAAAAGTCGCCCAATTGTCAATAAAAATGGTTTGACTTGGGAGCCTTTTTTGTCAAGTTTTGCTGAGCAGAAAAAAAGAAGGGGGCGAGGGCTCCCTTTTACGCCTCAAGCCTTTTTTGCACTAAATAAGCTGAAAATCAATTCGTTAAGCAAATGTCGTTGTTCAGCGGCACGGAAAATTTTTGGCTCTAATTAAACCTGAAACGCCAGTAAAACAGGCCTTTAAGATGTAACAAAAAGACAAGATAAAAACAGAAGCTAACATTGACGAAGTGCTTCCAAAAAACACGACACTCGAAACGAAAAATACTATGACTGAAGAACCTATTTTAAAAGAAGATCCAAACCGATTTGTACTGTTCCCCATTAAACATGATGACATCTGGGCATTTTATAAAAAGTCAGAAGCAAGTTTTTGGACGGCAGAAGAAATTGACTTGGGTCCAGACCTTCACGATTGGGAAAATAAGTTGAACGATGACGAGCGCTATTTCATCAAACACGTTTTGGCATTTTTCGCTGCAAGCGATGGCATCGTGAATGAAAATTTAGCGGAGAACTTTCTGGCAGAAGTTCAATACACCGAAGCGAAGTTTTTCTACGGTTTTCAAATCGCAATGGAAAATATCCACTCTGAAACCTACTCGCTTCTCATCGACACCTACATCAAAGACAGTAAAGAGAAAACCAAATTGTTGAATGCGATTGACACCATTCCTTGTGTAACAGAAAAAGCCAAGTGGGCGATGCAATGGATTGAAAACGGAAGTTTCGCTGAGCGATTGATCGCCTTTGCTGCCGTTGAAGGCATTTTCTTCTCGGGTTCATTCTGCTCTATCTTCTGGCTGAAGAAGCGCGGTTTGATGCCAGGATTGAGCTTTTCTAACGAGCTTATCTCCCGTGACGAAGGAATGCATTGCGACTTTGCTTGCTTGCTTTACAATGAGCACGTGGTAAACAAGCTTCCTAAAGAAACCGTAACCAAGATCATTACTGACGCTGTTGAAATTGAGAAAGAATTTGTGACAGACGCCATTCCTGTTTCGTTGATTGGAATGAACGCCACGTTGATGCAGCAATACATCGAATTCGTAGCCGACAGATTGCTTTCTGAACTTGGATGCGAAAAAGTGTACAAATCTGAAAACCCATTCGAGTTCATGGAAATGATCAGCCTTCAAGGCAAGACCAACTTCTTTGAAAAGCGCGTGGCAGAATACCAAAAGTCTGGTGTTGCAAACGGATCAGAAAGCCAAGTTTTCAAACTAGACGAAGATTTTTAAGATAACCTCCTCCCTCATAATAACCTGAATTAATCCAAAAGCCATGTACGTAGTCAAAAGAGATGGTAGAACTGAAGCAGTGAAGTTCGACAAGATCACTGCCCGAATTAAGAAACTTTGCTATGGTCTTCACCCAAGTGTTGATGCCGTCAAAATCTCGATGAGAGTGATTGAAGGAATCTACGAAGGTGTTGCAACCACGCAATTGGATGACCTTGCTGCTGAAACTGCAGCTTCATTGACCACCACGCATCCAGATTATGCGTTGTTGGCATCTAGAATAGCCGTGTCTAACCTGCACAAGAACACTGAAAAGTCGTTCTCAGCAACCATGGAAGCGCTGTACAATTACGTTGATCCAAAAACCAACAAAAAAGCTTCGTTGATTGCTGATGATGTGCACAAAATCATCCAAGAAAACGCTGAAACGTTAGACAGCCACATCATTTATGATCGTGACTTTGGGTATGATTTCTTCGGTTTCAAAACCTTAGAGCGTTCTTACCTATTGAAGATGAACAATCAATTGGCAGAGCGTCCGCAGCACATGTTGATGCGCGTGGCCATTGGCATTCACAAAGAAGACATCGATGCGGCCATCGAAACCTATGACTTGATGAGTCAACGATGGTTCACGCATGCAACGCCAACGTTATTCAACGCAGGTACACCAAAGCCACAAATGTCGTCATGCTTCCTTTTGACTACGAAGGACGATAGCATCAGTGGCATCTACGAAACACTTTCACAATGCGCTAAAATTTCACAATCTGCGGGAGGAATCGGATTGTCAATTCACAACATCCGCGCAACAGGATCATACATCAGAGGAACAAACGGAACCAGCAACGGTATCGTTCCAATGCTTCGCGTATTTAACGACACTGCGCGCTACGTTGACCAAGGAGGCGGAAAGCGCAAAGGATCGTTTGCCATCTACCTTGAACCATGGCATGCGGATGTATTCGACTTCCTTGATTTGAAAAAGAACCACGGTAAAGAAGAAAACCGCGCGCGCGATTTGTTCTACGCCATGTGGACTCCAGATTTGTTCATGAAGCGCGTAGAAGAAGGTGGAGACTGGACCTTGATGTGTCCAGACGAATGTCCTGGGCTTTCTGATGTGTGGGGCGAGAAATTCGAAAAGCTCTACACGAAGTACGAAAAAGAAGGAAAAGGAAAAAAGACCATCAAAGCACAAGAGTTGTGGTTCAAAATCCTAGAATCTCAAATCGAGACAGGTACACCTTATATGCTTTATAAGGATGCCGCCAACTCGAAATCAAACCAACAGAACTTAGGCACGATTAAGTCTTCAAACTTGTGTACCGAGATCATGGAATACACTGCTCCTGATGAAGTAGCGGTTTGTAACCTTGCTTCTATTGCACTTCCAATGTTTGTGAAAGAAGGCAAGTTTGATTTCAACAAGTTGTTTGACATCACGTATGTGGCCACAAAGAACTTGAACAAGATCATCGACAACAACTTCTATCCAGTGCCTGAGGCTAAAAACTCAAACCTTCGTCACCGACCTATCGGATTGGGTGTGCAAGGATTGGCAGATGCTTTCATCTTGATGCGCCATGCATTTGACAGCCCTGAGGCGAAGTTGCTCAACAAGCAAATTTTTGAAACCATCTATTATGCGTCCTTGACAGCTTCAAAAGATTTGGCCAAAGTAGATGGCGCTTATGAGTCGTATGAAGGTTCTCCAATCTCTCAAGGCAAGTTCCAACAAGACCTTTGGGGAGTTCAAACTACCGATCTTTGGGAGTGGGATGTGTTGAGAGAAGAAATCAAGAAATATGGCGTGCGCAATTCATTATTGCTTGCACCAATGCCAACAGCTTCCACAAGTCAAATCCTTGGAAACAACGAATGCATCGAGCCTTACACATCAAACATCTACACAAGAAGAACACTTTCTGGTGAGTTTGTAGTGGTAAACAAACATTTGATGAGGGACCTAGTCAAATTGGGCATTTGGAATGAAAACTTGAAGAACAAGCTGATCGCATCCAACGGATCAGTTCAAAACATCGATGAGATTCCTGAAAACATCAAAGAGCTTTACAAAACTGCTTGGGAGATCAGTCAAAAAGTGATCATCGACCTTTCTGCTGACCGCGGGGCGTATGTTGATCAAAGCCAGTCGTTGAATATTTTCATGGAAGATGCCAACTTCGCTAAATTGACGTCAATGCACTTCTACGGTTGGAAAGCCGGCTTGAAAACAGGAATGTACTATTTGAGAACGAAGGCTGCTCGCGATGCAATTAAGTTCACTGTAGACAAAAGCACATTATCTGAGCCTGCACTAGAAACAGCTAAGCCAAACGCAGCCAAGTCTGAGGCAAAAAGCGAAGAACAGCGCCTTGCTGAAATCGCTTGTTCGCTGGAAAACCCAGACGATTGCGAAATGTGCGGTAGTTAATATTTACTCCCTATATAACTTATACAAAAGGCCACCGATTTTATGTCAGTAGCCTTTTATTTTTTAGGGTTTTTCCCAGAATTATAGAGGAAACGCCTTGTTGTCAAATAAATTATGGAAATTTGCACTATATAGACTACCGTATATGCGTCCAAACTCCTTAGGTGTTATCACTCAAAAGATATTCGTCCTAATCTTTCTAATTTGTTCATCATCCCTTGCTATTGCGCAGAATGTTTTGATCCTTTATGACAATTCGCCAACCAATACTAATACTGTAGCATTAAAAACATCTCTTCAAAACCAAGGGTTTCAGGTTACTATAAGCGCTGTTTCAGAATCTTTTTGGAACAACACTAATCCCTCACTTACTGGATTCCATGCAGTAATTCATTTAAACGGCTCAACTTACGCTACAGAAATGCCAATTGCTGGTCAAACCGCGTTAGTGAATTTTGTGCAAAACGAAGGAGGAGTTTACGTGGGCTTTGAATGGAACGCCTATCAAGTTTCTGAATCAGAGATGCTAACTATGGTAGATCTTATCCCAATAGTGAGATCATCTGGTCAAACTCAAAACATCACCTACACTACTGTTCCTGCCCAGGCTAGTCATCCCGTTCTTAGCGGCATACCTGCGTCTTTTTCACTCACCAATACTGGCGCCAACATAGGATCTATGAGAGCTTATGGTACGGATCCCGCAGTAACTTTAATGATGCAAGCCTCCAACGCAGGTTTAGTATATCGCGCTTTTGGCACAGGTCATGTCTTAATGTTCAGTCACGCAGGAAATTACGTTCAGACTGGGGCGTCTGGAGCAGCGTTGAGCGATACCATCGTTGGTCAATTGATCTACAATATGATAGAAGAATATGCTGACACTAAGAAAAGATCTTTGAATTTTGACGGCACAAACGATTTTGTGCAGGGATCTGACGCTGGTTTCCCAAGCGGAAACAGCGCTAGAACCATGGAAGCTTGGATCAAAACTACCAAAAATTCCACCGGTTCAATTTTTGAATACGGTGCGGTAAGCACCAATCAAAGATCAGGTTTGCTCTGCTTAAACAGTCATCTCTTTTTTGTTGGTCAGAACAATGACTTAGAAGGTACAGTTACTATCAATGATGGTATCTGGCATCATGTAGCCATGACACATAATGGCACCACAATAAATCTCTATGTTGATGGTGTTTTAGATGTCACTGCAACAAAAACACTATCAACCACCCCAAGCCATTTCAGAATTGGAATGCGCGGAAATAATATTTCTGAGCAATTTGAAGGGAATATTGATGATGTGCGTCTTTGGGGTAAAGCACTCAGCGCTGCAGAAATTCAAGCCAACGCCAACTGCGAGCTTTCAGGAAACGAATGTGGCTTACTTGCTTATTACAATTTCAACAACCAAAACGCTTTAAGCTCAGAAAATAACGCCGGCCAAATTGTTCTTGGGGATAGTTCAGGAAATGGTCATGATGGGGCGCTTAATAATTTTGCTTTAAGCGGTAATAGCTCAAACTGGGTTGCTCAATCAGACAGTATTAACAATAGTTGTAGCGCAACCCTAGATACCTTAGCTCCGATTGTTTTTGCAATTGACACAACGATTTATTTGGATGCGTCAGGGAACGCAGCAATCACCGTTACTCAAATCGATTCAGCTTCTTCTGACAACTGTAACATTGCTTCACGTGTCCTTTCTGACTCAACCTTTGATTGCACGGAAGTAGGAACAAACAACATCACCCTCACCGTGACGGATGTAAATGGCAATGTTTCTGTGGTTAGTTCTGTTGTAACGGTAATCGATTCTATTACTCCAACAACCATTGCAATCGATACTACGATTTACTTGAGTGGTGCAGGTACAGCTTCGGTAACAGCAACACAAATCGGCTACTTGAGTTCTGACAACTGCGCCACGTTCAACTTAGCACTTTCTGATTCGGTATTCGATTGTACAGATGCTGATTCTACTTTGGCGATCATCTTAACTGGTTCAGATTCATACGGAAACAGTTCAACTGACACTTCATACATTACGGTGCTAGATACTACCGCTCCTGTTGCAACTGCACAAAACTTGACGGTTTATCTAGATGCAAACGGAGCTGCTTCAATTACCCCGAATGATGCTGACAACGGTTCGGCTGATAACTGCCCGATTGACTATTTAGCAACCTCAGATTCTGCGTTCACTTGTGCAGATGCTGGCCTTACTCTGAACCTAGAACTTTACGCGTTCGACCCTTCTGGAAACAGCGATACAGCCGGATTTTCAGTGACGGTTCTGGATACAACTTCTCCGATTGTTTTTGCAATTGACACAACGATTTATTTGGATGCGTCAGGGAACGCAGCAATCACCGTTACTCAAATCGATTCAGCTTCTTCTGACAACTGTAACATTGCTTCACGTGTCCTTTCTGACTCAACCTTTGATTGCACGGAAGTAGGAACAAACAACATCACCCTCACCGTGACGGATGTAAATGGCAATGTTTCTGTGGTTAGTTCTGTTGTAACGGTAATCGATTCTATTACTCCAACAACCATTGCAATCGATACTACGATTTACTTGAGTGGTGCAGGCACAGCTTCGGTAACAGCAACACAAATCGGCTACTTGAGTTCTGACAACTGCGCCACGTTCAACTTAGCACTTTCTGATTCGGTATTCGATTGTACAGATGCTGGAACAACGCAAACAATTGTTCTGACTGTAACTGACCCAAGTGGAAACACAGACACAGCTCATGCCCAAATTACAATTGTTGATCTTTCGGCTCCGGCACTTTTAACTCAAAACCTTACAATCTATCTTGACTCTTTAGGTGCAGCTACGATCACAGCTGATTCGGTAAATAATGGAACCTACGATAGCTGTGGAATTGCTAGTCTTTCTATAAGCACATCATCGTTCACTTGTGCCGATACGGGTGCTAATACTATTGACTTTATAGCTGCCGATGTTAATGGCAATGCTGATACGGTTCAAGTTATAATCACCGTTTTAGACACTCAGCCTGCGGTCGTTATAGCTCAAAACTTGACTTTACAATTGGATGCAAGTGGTCAAGCGACAACAACCGCCTTAGCTGTTGACAACGGCTCTTTTGACAATTGTGGAATTGCTCTTGTTTCAATAAGTCAGTCTACCTTTTCTTGTGCTGATACTGCCGCTCCACAGATAATAACATTATATGTTGAAGATGTCTCTGGCAATATTGACTCAACGACAGTATTGATGACTATTGAAGACAACGTTGCGCCTACGGTGGTCACAACTAATTTCACCGTTGGCTTAGACTCCTTCGGCTTCGCATCAATTCTAGCCGACAGCATAGACGATGGTTCAAGCGACAATTGCAGCATAGAATCCATTTGGTTAGATCAAAACACGTTTTCTTGTGCTAATGTGAATAACCCAGTCACAATTACATTATTCGTAAGAGATGTGAGTGGAAACATAAATTTTGGGACTGCTGTAGTAACCGTTATTGATACTATAGCGCCACAAATAGTTGTGCAGAATGACACCGCCTATTTAGATTCTATGGGGACAGTGTCCATTGCCGCAACTTTATTGAATAATGGAACGTGGGATTCATGCGGTGTAAACTATCTTACACTGAGTCAAGGCGCTTTCGATTGCAGTGATTTTGGAACGCAAACGATCATTTTCTCTGCCACCGATTTTAACGGAAACACATCAACGGCCAATGTGGATATTACAATCCTTGACATGATCGCACCAACAATTATTATTCAGGACTTAATTGTTTACCTTGATTCATTTGGCGTGGCATCAATTACTGCTGATTCTGTCGATATTGGAACATGGGATAGCTGCGGAATGGCTTCTATTATCATCGATTCTTCTTCTTTTAATTGTGCAAATCACAATGACACACTCCCTGTAATTTTTACTGCCACAGATATTCATGGAAATGTGAGTTTTGATACGGCTACGTTCTATATTTACGATACGCTTGCTCCATTCATTTTCGCTCATTCTGATACATTCTATCTTGACTCAGCTGGTCAATATGTTGTGAGCTATACGCAACTTAATGACAGTACTTCTGATAACTGTGGCGTTGATTCAATGTACTTGTCTGACACGCTCTTCACCTGCCTAACGGTTGATTCTATAGTTAATATTTGGTTTTACGCTCATGACATTCATGGTAATTTAGATTCCCTGGAGCTGGACATCACTATGCTAGATACCATAAGGCCTCAATTTCTTTGTCCTGACGGTATTATCGTTTCTAATGACTTTGATCAATGTGGTGCTATCGTATCATTCACTTTCCCTACAGCAAGCGATAACTGCACGGTCGATTCAATTATTCAAATTGACCCCACGGGATTAGATAGCGGTAGCTTCTTCCCTGTTGGGTTTACAGAGCTCACCTATGTTGCCTATGACCAATCTTTGAATACTGATACCTGCTCATTTATTATTGAAGTTCAGGATACAGCAGCTCCAGTTTTATTCTGCGTTCCTGATACGGCTATTTGTGACACCATATTCACATTTGATCTTCCAAGTTATACTGACAACTGCTCTGGTTTTGATGTGATACAAATAGGTGGTATAGAAACCGGCTTGTTCTATCCGGTTGGCGTTACGGTAAACGAATTTGTCGTTACAGACTCTTATGGCAACTCTGATACATGTTCGTTTGAAGTATTGAGGTATGATTTCCCAACTGCTGCAAATGCTGGGTTAGACCAAGAAAAATGTGAAGTTTACACCGCAACCCTTGATGGAAATGATCCATTGGTCGGTATCGGCATTTGGACGCGTATTGCTGGAGTCGGAACTATAGACGACACGTTGGACAATCAGGCCATTATATCAGATATTGATACAGGATTAACAGCCTTAGAGTGGAGAATTGAGAATGGCGTTTGCCCAGTTGAAAGAGAC
>Ga0209307_1000164_pt1 | contig 52974 bp, 38 predicted proteins | sample COGITO_mtgs_1105_FD_185519 | JGI IMG/M metagenome (GOLD analysis project Ga0209307, IMG submission 185519) | Pelagic marine microbial communities from North Sea - COGITO_mtgs_110530 (SPAdes) (version 2) | ecosystem: Environmental > Aquatic > Marine > Epipelagic ... | reverse complement strand
AAGTATAAAAAAAGTATAAAAAAGTATAAAAAAAGTATAAAAAAGTATAAAAAAGTATAAAAAAAGTATAAAAAAGTATAAAAAAAGTATAAAAAAAGTATATTTAAGAAATAAAAATATACTATTAGCATATATAATGGTATTGTACAAATGTGATTGTTGTATTTTTTCTTCTAAAATTAAAACACATTATAATCGACACCTTAAAACTAAGAAACATATTACTAATAGTAATGAGTCTCTTATACCTATGGTAAAGAGCCAAAAAGAGCCAGAAAAGAGCCAAAAAGAGCCAATAAAGAGCCAAAAAGAGCCAGAAAAGAGCCAACAAAATTTAGAAAATACAAATAAATATTATTGTGAATTTTGCTTTGAGGTTTTTACAACATTTGCTAATAAACGGAGACATGAACTCCATAGATGTAAGGAAAATAATTATATTATTAAAAGTAAAATTAATACATTAGAAAAAGATAAAAAGGAATTACAAAAAACAATACATAAGTTAATTGACAAAGCTGGAAATACTACTATTAATCATATTCAAAGTAATCAAAATAATCAACAAAATATTAAATTAAATAATTATGGTAGTGAAGATTTAAGCCATATAACAGATTTCTTTAAAACCAACTTATTAGGATTGCCCCATTCTATGATTCCTAAAATGATAGAAGCCGTTCATTTTAATACTGATAAACCAGAAAATAAGAATATTTTATTGCCTAATAAAAAGGAAAATAAGGTGAAAATATTTAGTGGAGATAAATGGGTTTACAAAGATAAAAATCAAACATTAAATGATCTCATTGATGGTAAATATTTTATTATGGATACCCACTATGAAAGTGTATGTAATAAGAGTAATAAAAACTTAAACTTGTACAAACGATTCCAAGAATTGTTTGATGAACGAAACAAACTATTACTAGATACACAAAAAAAAGAGTGTGAAATACTACTTCTTAACAATCGATGAAACTTTTAAAAAAAGTTTAGACAAAAGAAAACTTTTAGAAAAAGTTTAGACAAAAATAAAGAAACTTTATTTGAATAATATTAAATATCTAAGTATTTTTTGATATATATTTGTAATTTTTTATTTATTTTTTTATTAAATGAGTCTAAATTATTAACGTAATCATAATTATCTTCTTCTTCGATTTTAGTATTTATATCTTCAAAAAATTTTATAATATAATCTGGACAATCTTTCATAACGTTACATTTATTAACAATAGTATCTATAAGTTTATCCGGTTCACGGTCCCATTTTTCTGAATCTATATCCTTAACAAAAGTAAAATACTTATAAATATCGACATGATTATTTTGATAGTATTTCTCCAAAATACATTTAATTTCGTTCTTAATATCTTTACTAAGGTGTGTATCCCAATCCCAATCAATTTTAACAAAACTGTTCTTATCTAACAAGAATAGATATGTATTAATTTTCTTATCTTTAAATTTTACTTTATCATCAACTGATTTGGGATTGTAAATTAAAAACCGTTCTAATAATACTTCAATCATAGTATCCCAAAAATTTAATTTATTAATATCTGATTTTAACACGATATGAATAATATCGGTATTATTATTTCCAATGATTGGAAACTGTAATTTATTAATTTTGAAATAAGTATACTTACTATCTAATTCAATATGTTTAAATATATTCCAATTAATATTTCTATACTCTTTTATCCCACTGCTATTAATAATAGTTCTAACATTAGAAATATTGTTCAATAAATCTTGCTCTTTGTTTGAATTTTTTTGAAAATAATCGGTAATATTATAAATATCCATTGGATTCATATCTGCATATTTTTGATTTGTTTCTATTTGAATCATATAAGTTAAAATAATAGATTCGTACACATTTAATTTATGAATTGTATTTATTTTAATATGGTTTTGAATCCTTTTTATTGTTTCATAAATTATACTATGATATGTTTTCCATTCATGGTTATCTGATATTTTACATAATGGAAATGCTGGCAATTGTTTATATTGATACTGAGATAAGAAATTATAATACTCTTTAACATTTAAATTTTGAATTGAGTATTGTGATAGAATTCTTAATTTAACAAATAGTTGCGAATTTTTTTTTGATAAATTGGTTTGTTTGTTGCTTATAATGTTTAAAATTACGTTATAATAAAATGTTTGGTATTTAATGCAATGATACCCCCAATCAACGGTTTCACGTAAGTCTATTTTTGATTCTTCTTCTATAATAGTATTAAAATTAATGTCATTATTATTTAGTAATTCAATAAAATTATTTTTATTTATTAGTTCAGTAATCTTTTCTAATTGAATTTTTTTGTTAATGTTAGGTAAGTATTCAACATATCCAGATTCCGCGAATCTTCTATGAATATCATCATTGTTTTTAATTAATCCAAAATATATTTGATTTTTTGCTCTTGTTAGAGCAACATGTAAATGCGATTCATACACTAATCCTATTTCTTTATTGCTAACTATTTTTAGTGATTCTTCGGTTACACCTAAAATAAACACAACTTTTCGACCATCACCCTTCGAGGATCTAACCGACATTATTCTAGTGGCATTAACAGAATCATTTGTATTAATTACTGTTCCAGCGGTATGTTTATGTAGATATACATATTGTATGTATTTAGAATCATATTTATCTGTCCAATACTTTTGTATTTTAGTTTGTAATTCTGATGCTATTATATTTCCTTTCATAATTGGAAATATAATTAAAAAATCATTTGGTAAATAATTATTAGTTTCAACCTCACTTTTATATTTTTCCATTATTATATCGCAAACTTTATCAAGTTTAGTATCATTTGTATTATTCGCATAAATAATAGGAGAATCAATAATTTTAATTGGGATTTTGTTATTTTCTTTTGCGATATCTTTATCACATTCTATACTTGGTAAGTTATAGTTCTTAAAATTAATAAGTTCGTTAATTTTGTTACCCATATTAGTTACCTTAATCCGTCTATTGTTATTGATTGGATGTTCTTTAATAATATCAATATTTGGAAGTCCTTCTTCCACAATATTTGTCAAAAAATTACTTTCATATTCTAATGATTGTAGTTTATCTCCAACAACATTTATATAACATGATGTTTCATAAATTAATTTAATCATAGCATGTAAATAATTTTCAGGTAAATCCTGTACTTCATCGATCCATATTTCAGATTCTTTGCTTAATTGAATATGTTGTCCTCCATATCTCATATATCCATTTTTAATCTTATTAGCACCATTAATTTTAATATTATCAACTATACCTTTAAAAAAATTGGCACCTTGGATATTTGAATTAGATAAATTAAAACAAAACGAATCTATTGTTCCAATAATAACTATACATTCTCTTTTAGATTGTTTATGTGTATATTTGATGACATAATGTTTATCAGTGTTTTCTTCTATACTATTTGTTATATTTTCAATATGATATACTTCTTCACCCTTTTCAAAACGTTTTTTTTGGTCGTTTAATTCTTCATAAATTACAGTTTTAGCAGAATGTTGTTTAGTTATAATAATATATGTTTTTCTATCAATATTTTCTGTAATAGATTTCCATATACCATATGTTTTACCATTACCAGCACCTTGCTGATAAACACCTAACCCAGATTTAACAACGTTTTCGTCACTCCAAAATTCCCATATTTTCTCGGGTTTTGTTTTTAAAAAATCGATTGTTTCTTTTAATGTTTTAGGCTCTTTTAATTCAATCATTCCACTTTTAATTTTATTAAGTTCTATTTTAAAAATAAGTTCATTTATTTCAAGTAGAATGAAATTATATGTTTTAATAAATGATTTATATTTCCATAATTGGTTAAATATTAATAAATAATTTCCACTTGATAATTGGTCTAATTCAACACCTTCATTACCATCAATTAACCATATAATTTCTTTACCAAATTCATTCCAATCATTAAATCTATTAACTATTTCATGTTCTGAAATATATGAATGTTGGATTTCACAAGTTCTATTACTACTTAAACGAATATCCGCTCTCCTACAAGTATTAGAAACTTTAGATGAACAATAAAATTTAATTTCCCGCATATCTTTTGGAAATTGATTTTCCATACTATCATGCCATTTCCCTGGCATTTCAATACAATACAATACTCTTTATATCTTTAAATATTTATTTTAAAAGAAAATAAACTTTTAGAAAAAGTTTAGACAAAAATAAACTTTAAGGAGCAAACATTTTTATTATACGTGTTGAATACTTTTTATAGGTTATTATATTTTGTTGTTTTAGTTTGCTGTTATTATCTTCTGACATTATATCATTATTTATATACATTATTCGTTCTTTAACTGTTGTAATAAACGTATCTAATCCGAATATTTTGTTTAATATTATGTGTTTATATTCAATAATTTTCTTTAACACTTTGTTAATAATAATTAGTCTTTTATTTATGTATTGAGGTGCTTCATTATATTTTATAATATCAAACTCATTTAGTATAGGAATCATTTCATTAACGAATTGTTTAGATATTATTTTATCAGCTTGTGATAAAATACGAACTCTAGTTACTATATTTTCATAGGGTCTTCTACATAATGGACAATGTTTCGTTAGACATAACGAAAGACATTTATGATGAAATCTATGACCACACTCTAATTCTCTGTGTATTTTACCATTTTTACAAAGACAAATAGAACAATTCTCCATGTTTATTTTATTAATAAAAAATAAACAATTAAATCAATTTTAACATATTAACTCCCAGCATACCACTCAATAATACCATCATTATTTACATCGATTGATTCTAAAAAGTAATGATTACATTCTAATTTAAAATCTTGTTTTATTAGTTCGTTAATAATATATCTACGAGTCATAGGTTTAGTTGATTTAATTACAAATATATTTTTCATTTGTATAGAATCTGAGTAGCAATAGCAATCGAATGTTTGAATTAATTTAACCTTTTTCTTTGTTGTAATCACGGTGTGTAAATCTTTGTAATCGATACAAATATCAAACATTGCGTTTGGGAATAGTTCATCTATGATTGTTTGTTCAAATTTGTACATTGTATAAGCTTTTTCTTCATCATCATATGTTTTGTTTAAAAATAATCCACCAAATCCTTCTAAAGTTGTTTCCATTTTAATTATATTTTCTTCTATTTCATTCAAATCATCAAAGAGTTGGTTAAATGTTGTATTGTATATTTCTGATTGTGGACAATGATTCACTTTTTTTTCACGATTTAATGTGTTTTCTTTAGTATTTCTTTCACGGATTTCATCTAATGTCATTGACGAATTTTCATATGCTAGATCTCCTCCAAATGAGACATCATATTCATTAAAATATAAAATATCGAAAATTTTAGTATTGTCGCTATTGACAATTGTTGTATGATATTCACTACTTTTTGGTGACCATTTTTCGTTAGGCATTACAATGTTAGCTAATGTTAAACAGAATGTTGGATTCCACCAATGACAACCACCCCTTAAACAATAGGAATCGATGTGTGTTTTTTTATAATTATTGATAAAGGGTTCTAATATCGGATCTAAATAGTCAACACGATATTCTTCATATTCTAATTCTGGATTTGTTTTTGATTTTTTATCATCGTCGTAATTATCCCAAGGGAATGGTTTAATCATATTATGTTGTTCTAAGGTATCTATTAAGGTATCTTCCCAATCCATTTGATGATCTACACTAAAACTAGAATAATCCGCTGGAGAACTATTTTTATTAAAATAGCATTCTCCATTCTTATCATTAAAATAGTCATAAATATGCTTGTATGATGTGAACTTAATGTCTGGATTAATAGAATTGTTCATGTATCCTAATACACCTTTTTTAATAGCATTTTTAACTTTTACAGTATTTAATAATGGCACTATTACCTCGTACCAATTATCTTTGAAATTATAATTTTTAGGCATTTATTTATATTGACACACCTAATCTTTAACTAAACTTTTCTAAAAAGAAACTTTTAGAAAAAGTTTTAACAAAAATAAAAATAAAATAAAAGTTTCTTTAATTCTTTCTACACTCAATAAACATAAACTTTTGTTCATCGTTTTTAATTATAGTAAAGTTGTTTTCTTCTAACAAGTTTGTTTGAAGAAGTCGGTGATTATAACTAATTAGCGGGATTTGAAGAAGCCGGTGATTATAACTAATTAGCGGGATTTGAAGAAGCCGGTGATTATAACTAATTAGCGGGATTTGAAGAAGTCGGTAATTTCACGAGACTTATTTTTACGATTGTTTGCCACTCTTAGTACATCTCCAAACACAATCTCACAAGCATCTTTGAATCTAATATCATTAATTTTATTGCGAGCTTTGAATGGTGTCATAGTGTTTAGCAATGATTTATATTTTTTATCATAATAATCGTCTGGGTATTTAAACCCATCCAATTTTTCAACAATCAATGAATAAATTTGTCCAACAGGTTTCATAATTTGGTTTGTTATGTAGAATTTGTAATCAGGTTTCAATCCATTTTCTTTAATATAATCTGGGTGTTCAATACGATCCCCTTGTAACACGCTTGTAAATTTGTTTTCTTTTACTTCTATATACGCATATGGAATACGGTCATTTGATGATGGTTTATTACCTGGATCTCGCATCCCCATTCTGTCCGCCAATACTTTATGTGCGATTTGATCTGGATTTTTGTAATAGCCTCTAAGGCTTTTTGTAACAACGAGCATGTCCATTCCAAATTTACCATCCAGCAATTTGAATAATTCAGTTCTCAAAAACTGGATTGACAATTCTAGATTTTTCTGGTTCATCAAAATATCAATCACCCCAACATACACATGTTTTACAATGTTGGCATTATCACGACGTTTTGATACAACTCCCATACTAGTAACATCATAATCGTTTTGACCTGTCTTGAACTCATATTTATTACCAATGTATCGTTTTTTTGAGAATAGTATAAATGGCCAGAATGTTTTTTCATACTCTAATTTATGTGGTGGTTTTAAGAAGGGTTGGATATATTCTTGGGCTTGTACTCCCATATCAATAGATTTGATTAATCCATCTTTATTTTTGATTATTTTACCATTCGAATCTTTTGGATTAAAGTTAATAAATATTGAGTCAGTATTTTTAACTATTAATGGAAACCCAGTATTAAAATCACCCTCACTTGTCTCAATATCATAAACATATTCTTCATAATTAGTATTACGTAAATATTCTATTTTTTTAATTTCATTTTCATTTTTACGTAATGTGTTAAAACTACATGTAATTTTTATTATATTAGATTTATCTTTTCGTGTATTAATTGATGCATTAAACCCAAGTGATCTAACTAAATAATATAACATAGATGAACCTATTTTACCTTTATTAGTTAATATAATATTTTTTGATTTTGAATTAATACATTTATATCCGTCGGCAGCATAATAACCACATAAGAAAGCTTTTCTTATTTCATATGATCCATTCATCATATTATTAGGTATAATTTTATATTTATCTTTGTTATAAAATTGTTGTCTATAATCTACAACGTATTTTTTAATATGCCCAACAGGAACAATTTTATATACACCTGAACTATTTATAGTATCTAATATTTTAAACTCACTATCATATACTTCAAAAAGCAATGATTGTAATATTAAACATAAATCTAAATCTTGATTATTTAATGCCCAACTATATTTGAAATTATTATTGTTTTTATTTTTATAAGTTCCACAACTTCCATCACCATAAAAGAAACCATATATATATGCCTTCTTATTTTCTAATGATTCATTTCCTATATTATATTCATTAATATCTTTTAGAGTTATTTTTTTAAATTTTATATTATTAAAATCTATATAATTATGTAGCAGTTTATCACCAACTTTTAATTCAGTAGGTTTTATTTGTTTTTTATTTATATCTAATAAACTATGATCTTCGGTAACATCAACCATGCTTGTATGTGTTGTAATTCTATATATTTTTTTATTTGTCTTATGTCTAATAATTTTACGTAATGGTTTCCATCCATTACTTGTTTGAATTAAATAATTTGAACTAAATGTTTGTTGTTTATCAAATAAATCATTATTAAACATTTTAAAATTATCATAACTACCCCATTCTAAATCAGTTATATCATCTATTTGTTTAATTACAATATTTCCAGAACTTATATGTTTCAATAAAATAGGCGTATCACTTGTAACACTATCTCCGTACACTACATCAGCGCCGTCAAAATGTTCTTCAACTTTTTCTTTTGCTAGATACAACAATTTACGACCAGTCGCGGTTGTAGATGCAGCAATATCTTTCAAATAAATCTGGCTTGTGGCTGCTCCAAGTTGCCCATACAATGAATTGGCGGTCATCTTGAATGCTAACTGTAAACCATCAAAAACCGATTTTTCAAACTCACTGTAAGTGTCTTTAATACTTTTGACTAATGATTTTTCAACAACTTCTTTTGATCCATTGACTTGAATAATCACATAATTATCACCATCTTCTTCTAACAATCCTGATTTTGATTTGATATTTGTATCGTTAAATTCTAATGTTTTGAATTTAATCAATTTACGTGTATTTTTACGAGCTTTCAACAATTCACGCAATTTGTTTGGAATAACTGACTTAGTCCCATCCAATGGTTGAACAAACCGACATACTTTTACACCACACTTTTGTTTTTCCTTTGCTTTTTTTTTAGGGTCAATCCATTTATAAACATCATGCTGTATATCTTCATAACCATACCCAATCTTCTTTAATTCTTCTACACCAGTTTCACCAAGATATTTAGCGGATTCTTTGTTACTTTCAAGAATAATAGAATCATGTGATAAGTTCTCACTAATCATCGATGATGGATACAGTGATGCATAATCTAATACAGTGACTGGTGTATCTAAATAAATCCCAGGTTTAGGTTTCAATACAATGGCTCCTTCATACCCATCATCGTTATCGATAACCTCTATTGTATCATCATCACCATATTCAAACATATTTTCATGATTGCCTGTTGTAGCATGAGTGTCTCCAATTTCTTCTTTTTCATACTTGATTAATGGTATCAAAAAACCTTCATTTCTACATTGCTGGGAAACAAGGCTAAAGATTTTGACACCTTGTCCTCTAAGAAATAGATATGATAAAGGTACGCTACATACATTCGACATACCGATATTATTTGTAATAATCTTTAACTTATCGATCAAATTATTGACCAATACGCAATCCTGAATACAGTATTTTGCCACAATACATCGGTCATCAGCATCACCTTCTTGAAGTCTAAAAATATCGTGTGGACTCACATCATCTTTTGCTAATGTCCATTTAGGTTTATGTTCTAATATAGATGTATCAATAGGTTCATTGAGTGTGACAGTATTAGAATCATAATCAATGTCTACAATCTTTATTTTTTTGTCTTTATATTTCTTATCATTTCCATAGTGTATAGTGATAAAATGTCCTACTTTCAAGGTATCAACACCATTAATAGTCATTTTATCTCCATCAATATTTTTAATTTTGTCGTTGATAAATGTTTCCGCCACATAATCTAATTTGTAAGACACTAGATTAAAATCTTTTTGAACTATTTTAAACAAATCCATAACAATCCGTCCATCCATACTAATGTATTTTAGTGTGTTGTCACCAAGTGCCGATGATGCTAATTTTTTGACTTCTAACCGTGAATTTTTGATTACATTTTCATTTTCTTTATTAGTATATTTGATGCGTCCTAATTTTCGGAATCTTTCTAATACATTTTCATCAGGATAATATGAGTTTAATTCTTCGGCTCTGTCCCACATAAATGAGAAATCAAAGCCAAAGATATTGTAACCAGTTATAATATCAGGATCTAATGCTTGAATAAACTTAGTCCATGCCAACAATACTTCTTTTTCAGTATCATACCATTCAACTACTGCTCCTTCAATTGGACTACACGATTTCAGTGAAATAATGTGTTTCAAATAACATTCCGGTTCCCCATATTTTTGGATAGTTGTACCTATTTGAATGACTTTATCACCATCAACTTGTGGAAATTGGGTGTCTAATATAGTTATAATCCTTTTACAATAGGTATCACGTCCTGAATCAACTTCTGGAAATTGTTCATTAAAATAGGAGTAAAGCATGTTGATACAAAGACTAATATCGTTTGTAATGTTTTTAGCATATACTTCATTGTCAAAATCATAATCATCATTAATAGCTGTCATTTTCTGGTGATTAGATTCATTGTAATTGGTAAGATAAATTGCGATAATGTCGTTAATTGTTTCATTGTTTATATCAAATTCATCTTTTGGAAACAGTTTTTTGATTTTTTTGAATAGCAAATATATTTGTTTTAAAGCTTTAATAGCTACTTCACTAATAATGCGTAGTGATGGTTTTTTGTCGGTTTTTGTATAAATAGTTTTAACTAATGGATTATCTTTGGCACCAGTTGAAAAGGAATCATTGATTATTGTAATAATATGTGATTTATAGGAACTTTGGAAGGCTTGAATTTCATTTTTGTCGGATTGAAAGAAATATCTAAGCAATTCAACTGCTAACAATTTGTAATTTTCATCAGTATGTAGGACTAAATGAATCGATGATGTCACTGTTGTAATAGATTTTTGATGTGGCTGTTCATCATCCAATGTAAAGACATAACTAATATCATCAATGTTTAATTTTGGTGATTTTGTGAATGCTGATACAATAGATGTATTGATACAATCAAGTTGTGATGAGGTGGTTTTCAAGGCAACTTTTTTGTACTTGTCGTACAATTCATAACCTAATTTCTTGTAATTTTTTTTGGCTAATGGAAAATCACCGTGACTACTGCTACATTCTATATCAAAAGAAGCGATTAACATAGGAGCAATTGAATTATTTTCTACAGGTTCAATAGAGTCATAGTGGGTATCAATATCGATTTGGCACATCGATGTTTTGTCATTTCCTCGGTTGATTGTATATTTTCCACTAGGAATTTTAACCCATCCTGATGCTTTTACTTCTTGTGTATGAATAAATCTAATAAATGGAGTAATATTAGATTCATATATTTTAAATTTTATTTTCATTTTATTAATAGATGGAATAACTAATCCTTCTTTTATAATATATGTTACTTTAGACATTACAATGGAGTTATGAAATGTGATTTTAATGAATTTAAAGAGTTTGTTGTTTGTGAAGCCATAAAATTCTTTTTTTTTGACAAAATCCAATGCAATAATGTCGTCAGCATAAGAATTGTATTGTTTATTTTTTCGGGCATTTTCTTTCAATTTATTTTTGATAGCATTGAATAATTTTACTTTGTGTAAATCGGTAAAATGTTCTGATACTTTGATAAAGAAATAGGGTTTAAATTCAGTATTGTTTACTGATACAGAATAACCTTCTTTAGTGACACCATACAATTTAACTACATGTTTGTAAACTGATTTATTTCTTTTAGTAGTCATGTCCATTTCTCTACTAAATTCATTTGTACCAAGCCATTCTAGACATTGAAATTCGATATCATCTTTTGAATTTAATTTTAGTTGACTATTATTTCGTAAAGAGTTCATTAATATAAATAATGATGTAAAATTTAAATCAATTTTTTGAAAAAAAATAATATAATATATAATTAAGAAATGGAAGATTTTACAACATTTTTCTTTATATTAATATGTGCCTCTATATTCTATATATATTTAGAAGATAAAGCATCGGATGTGACATATGTTAAACATAAAAATGTAGAATATTTAGTTAGAAATTTACCAGATAAAGAAGAAGCAGCATTACTATTATCACGTATTAGAGAAAGATTAACACAATTGGTTGAACATTGTAGTAAAAAAATAGATGATAAAGAGAATTCTGATACCTTGAATGAATCATTTAAACGATTAAAAAAGAATTTTAGACCAGATAATATTACGGAAAGTTCTCCAGGAAACAAATATACATCGTATTCTATTAATAAAGGTGATAAAATTGTATTTTGTTTAAGGTCTAAAACTGGTGATAATAAATTGGTTGATTTGAATACGATGATGTTTGTTGCTATACATGAATTAGCGCATTTAATGACTAAATCAATTGGTCATACAACCGAATTTTGGGATAATATGCGATATTTATTGAAAGAAGGAATAAAACTTAAATTATATAAAAAACAAGATTATAATGCTAAACCTGAAAAATATTGTGGAACAACTATAACGGACACCCCATTAAACAATTGATAGTGTCATTATTTTATTATTTGTTTCATATTCAATTAACTTATTGGATACTTAAATTAATTTAGTGTAAAATCAAAATATTTTATATGAATATATTAATGTTGTATTATATTTTTCATAATCATAAATCAAACGAACACTATTTATTTATAAAAAAAATAAATGATGAATTAAATACATTAATATCTAAACTAAAAGATGAAAGTATAACGGTTGGGGAACATAAAACTCTACAAAAACACTACCCATCATTACCTAAAATAGAATTTAGTGATGTATTCACTATAGATATAAAAAATTATACTTTACTTGATGTTAAAAAACTATTATTTACAAAATTAGAGATACCAGTTGAATATAATCATTTATGGTACTATGATTTGAATGTAAGTGACGAAATAAAAAATGGAATAATGTCTAGAAATAAATATGATGATGTAACGTCAATCATCGATTTTACCAGATTTCCACATATATTAGGATATATGTATAAAAATGACCATGGGATTAATTTTCATGATCCAGAATTAAAAATAGTGACACATCGTGAATCAAATGATGAATTAATAGATTTACATTCAACTATATTGAGTAATTGTGATTCTATTGAGGACAACATAATACATTTTATAAATTTAAATGATATAGATGAAGAACCAGATACATTACAACGTATAAAAGATATTTATTATTATAATTATAAATCAATTAATTTAGATATAGTGAAAGAAAACAAGGTAGAATATATTAAACTTTATAATGCGTTTGATACAAATGTAGATGCTTTTAATACATTAAATTATAATAAAAATAAAGATAAATATGTATTAGAACAACATGATATAACATATAGCGATGTGATAATGTATGCTAATATTAATGAAAATAGTGAAATAAATTTAGAAAAAATATATAATACATTAATCTTGGATGACACTATTATATTTATGAAGTATAATAACTATGTTAAAAATGATTACTATAAATTAAACAAAAAAGCAATACACAAATTTGAAAAAAAATCTCATAATAAAAGGGAATTGATAGATTATAAACAATATTTAGTTAATTATGAGTACAATAAATATGAACCAATACTATCAAAAAAACAGCTTGAAAAATGGAAAACTAATATATACATTTCTAGAGAGGATTTTTATCATCAAGATAAAGAGGATATATGTTTAAAAATAGATGTATCCGAGATTAAAGCAAATATGTTTTGTAGTTTAATTATTCATTATAGTGGAATGATAGAAATAAAACTATTAGAACGTTCTAAACAATATTCTGTCACCAAAGATGAATTAGATAAAATTGTTGAAAAGATTGATAATATAATCGAAAAATTAAAACGTATAGATTCGACTATTAAATTTGTAAGTGATAATTTGATATACATTAGTACTAATTCTAAAAGTGTCATTCATATTGAAGACAAAAAAAAGGTATTATTGTCTGAAATAAAAAAACATTTGCAATCCTATTATTTTTTAGGGTATATTGTAGAAAATAATGAAAATACAATAACGTTAAAATATAGAAATAGTGATGTATATTCGCAATATAACAACATTAAACATTTTTATACTACATTGAAAAAAAATAATAAATTAGGTGTTTCCGAGTTTAAAACATTATGGGGAAAAGAAAGTACTAAATTATTTAATTTATCGCCTATAGATTCTGGTGAGCTATTGATTCAATTTAATGACGAAGGTGACTTAAAATATTCAACTGATATAGTAGATATTGTGATATCGAATGGTAGAATTAATAACGAGTTTAATATTGATATTATAAATGCTAGAAACATTAATGAAACACATAAAATTTATAATGTACTTGAAACAATAGTATATAGTATTACACATAAATCAACTAAACCTAAAATAGTAAAATCAGCTATAACAACGATAATGGCTCCAACAACACAAAGAGCTACATTTTCAAAAGGATTAGATATGTTTGATTCGGAATCTGAATCGGATTCAGATTCGGATTCGGAAGAAAACGATGATAACGTTGTAACTAATGATTTAGATTATGTTATAAATGATAATTCTAAAAATAATGATATTGTTATCACAAATTTATCGACGGTTATGCCTAAAAATATTAGAGCATATATGGGACAGATGCGTAAAAAGGATAAAAAATTGTATGATTATAAATCAAAAATACACAAATCATATACTACAAAATGTGGGTCTGTTAATATGAGACAACCGTTATTAGTATCTGAACGTGAATTAGATATAATAAAAGAAAATAAACATGGATATGATGAAATAAAGGACAACATTATAAAATGGGGGTCATCCAATCGTGATTTACACAATTATATATGTCCTAGAATATGGTGTATAAAATGTAAAACAGTATTGACTTCTAAACAATTAATAGATGAAATGGATAAAACAGAAGAAAAGGCGGCATGTCCATTTTGTGCAGGAAAAATTATTCAAGATAAAACGTCGATAAAGTATAATGAATCAGTGTTAATTAGGATAGCATCAAGTGATAATTATTGGGGTTCTTCTGAAAAGGGTGTTCCAAATTATCCAGCAGATTTTTTATCAGATATAAAAGGTAGTGGTAAAATAGATAACTATAAAGAAAAATGGACAAAATATTTGTATGGAACCGAAAAAAAAGCATATCCAAGTTTTTTAGAACCCAAGTCTCATCCTAATGGAGCATGTATGCCATGTTGTAATTCAACGCAAAATGAACTTTCTAAAAAGGATGGTATATATACTCCAAAACATTTGGATAAATGTTTTACACAAGATATAGATTATATAGTTTCTAAAAAGGATAAAATAACTCTAGATAATTTAATTGATGGAACTATTATTGGTGAAAATACATTAAAAATTGGCAACAGTGTATTATTAGCGAATGATGACCCAAAAACAAATAATTTCTACAAAATAACATCTTCTGGTCCAAAAATAATATCCAAATTTGGACATTTACAAACTGATTTTATGAATGGTTTAGTTTTAAATGATAAATCATCAGATACTAGTTATGAGGTTTACAAAAAAAATGATATTATAAAGGTTATATATCGTTCAAGTACTGATAAAAGTGGTCCAACAACAAAATCTATATATATTGTTGGTGCCGAAAAATTTCCATTATCAAATTATAAATATGGGTTATTAAATGCTAAATTAGATAAATTGTTTAATAATAATAGTGGAAAATTCATAAAAGGTGGAATTATTCAACCTCCAAAATCAGGTACTACAAACAGTTTAATATTAAGAAAAGGTATTGAACAAAATGATAAATATTCGTTTTTAGAAGTGTTAGCATCATTATATCAAATGAATATCAAACTTTATATAGATAAATTATTACATTATTTAACGCCTGATATATTTATCTCATTAGGTGCTGGGGAAATATTCAAATATTTTTACGAAGAAACCCCAAATGTTGATATGACGATGTTTGATACATGGCTTAATCAATATGAAGATAGTGTATCTAAATTTAAGTATGATTTAAGTGGCAATATTGATACAAATAGTAATATAATGTTTTTGTGTAGAATTTATGTCGCAATGGAAAATTACAAAAAATATTTATGTGATTTGAATATTTACAAAGATTACAATTTGTTAATAGATTTAGTGTCAAGAGAAATAGAATCATTAGATGATTCAGGATTAAATATAATAATATTGGAAGTTAGTGTGAAAGATACTATAAAAATATTAAACCCTATAAATACTGATATTAATAATATAATAAAACCTAATAGACAAGATTTAGTGTTAATTAAAATGAATAATTATTATGAACCATTGTATGAAATAGAAAATTCTAGTAGTGATATAATAAAACATAATGACTTTATTTTTGAAGGTGAATCCCATAAAATGGTTGTAAATAATTTAAAAAGTTTGTTAATCAATAAAAATAAAAATGAAATCTTATCATTTTATACATTAATGAATACATTAGAAAACCCAGACTATAGTCTGAAAAAGGTTATTGTTGACAAATATTTTAAAGGTATTGGTATTTTAACACAAAGCGATACAATCATATTTACAAAAGGGTTTAATATGGATTTTAATAATGATTTTGTGTATCTTAATCAGGTACCAAAACTTAATATAAACGACGCATTAGAAAAATATAATACTATGTATGTATTTTTGAAAGAAAAATATGGAATTGAACTCAAAATAGACACTATTGTGAAAGATACTAAAATATATTGTATTCGTAATAGTAACAATAATTACATACCTGTAAAAGAAACACCACTAATAAAAAAATATGAGAAACTAAATTTAGTAATAAATAAATATTTATTAGATATTGATGAATTAATGTTTAACGATATTATAAGTGATGACGAAAGAATAGAATATAATAATGAACAAAATTTGAAAAAAAATATGTACAACAACTTAAAATATGAATTATCGAGTTTTTTTGGAAATAAAGATCGTGTTACAAACGAATTGAAACTGAAAATAATTAAAATAATAGACAATAAAGTAATTCCAATTGATACTAAACGAGAAACAATCCGGAAAGTTGTAAAAACAATAGTTGATAATTTTTCTAGTGTTGGTGTCCCAGTATTAAACAGTGAAAATAAAAGTTGTCAACATGTTGGGTGTATCGATTTAGATAAATGTGTCAAAAAGGGTCGTGGTGGCAAAAAAACAATTGAATTTGATGGACAAAAGTATGATATTAATTTTTCCGAGTGTAAATTAATACTAAATAAAGATGGGTCTGATATATTTTATAAAATACTAAGTGAAGAGATATTGAATTTTTATAATAAACGAAAAATTATATTAAATGGTAATTATAAGTTGATTGAGAGAAATATAAAGGATAAAAATATTATAGAGCTAAATGGAATTAATTATAATGACAAAATTAGAGAATTGTATTCAAATACAAAATTTATGTACACAAATAATTATTTTAATCATATATTTTCATACAAAATACAACAAAAAATTCGCGATATAATGGATTTATCAGTTGTTGAACATACTAGAAAAAAATCACCAAAAATGGCTTTTACAAAAGGATGGGATGGTAAAGATTATAGTTCAGAAAAAGATGTAATGGCTGGAGACTGTATTTTTCCATACAAGGTTTGGGGAGAAAAAGGCAAAATATTTAATGAATGTATTCATCACTATAAAAAAAGTAAAAAGCGTGGTAAAATATGTGCGACTTCATTATCTGAAAAAGGTCCACATAAAGGGTATATGAGTACCTATGGATTTTGCAAAAAACCACCAAATTTTATTGTTTCAAAACATGTAAACCTTGATAAATCAACTAACAATCGATCATCAAATAATAACCAATCAACTAACAATGAAGCTTCAAATAATAACCAATCAACTAACAATGATAATGAATATCCGATTCCACCTCCTTCGTGGGATGGGCCACATAAAGGAAAGTATTTGTTTAAATTAGTTAAAAATAGTAATGGTAAAAAAATAAAAGAAATATCAAAATTCGATAAAGCGATTAAAACAGCAGATAAATATGATGAATGTACAGGGATTACTAAAAATTTAAAAGGTTATAGTCTTAGGACTAGTCCTAAATTAAGAAAAACACCATTAAATAATATTAGTACTGGATTAGCTAGTTGGACTAAAAAGGCTGGACGAAAAAAACCAAAGAAGGATTATGATACGACACCATTATCCAACTTTTTTTCCACCGTATTTGATAGTTCTAATTCTAATAATAATTCTAATAATAATTCTAATAATAATTCTAATAATAATTCTAATAACATTTATCCAGAAGCACCAACTGGTTGGAATGGTCCACATAAAGGAAAGTTTTTATTTAAATTAGTTAAAGATAGTAATGGTAACAAAATAAAAGAAATATCAAATTTTGATAAAGCGATTAAAATCGCCGAGAAATATGATGAATGTACTGGTATTACTAAAACAAAAAAAGGTTATAGTCTTAGGAAAAGTAATAATATGAAAAAACAAACTGGTACAAATATTGGTAGCTTTCGTGAATCTAGTTGGACTAAAAAAAAAGATAAACGATTTAAGTAATTTATTACATCATTTCTATTTTAATTTAAATAAATATTAATATTATATGAATTCACATATTTTGAAATATAACAGAAAAAAATCACCAAAAATGTCTGTTACAAAAGGATGGGATGGTAAAGAATATGGGTCAGAAAAAAATGTTAAGGCTGGAGAATGTATTTTTCCATACAAGGTTTGGGGTGGAAAAGGGAAAATATTCAATGAATGTAATTATCATGAAGAAAAAAGTAAGAAAGAACGTGGTAAAATATGCGCGACTTCATTATCTGAAAAAGGCTATATGAATAATTATGGTTTTTGTAATTCTGTTATAAATGATAAATCTAAAAATAATAATGTATTAAATAATGTTAACTATCCAAAAGCTCCAGATGGTTGGAAAGGTCCACATAAAAGGAAATTTTTAACAAATATAGTAAAAGATAGTAATGGGAAAAAAATAGATATAACAGATTTTGATAAAGCGATTAAAATCGCCGAGAAATATGATGAATGTACTGGTATTACTAAAACAAATAAAGGTTATAGTCTCAGAAAAAGTAAGACTATGAAAAAAATTACTGGTACAAATATTGGACACGAAATGGCTAGTTGGACTAAAAAGCCGATATCAAATAGTTCTGTTGGAAAGAGGAGTAAAAAGTCGATATCAAATAGTCCTATTGGAAAGAAAAGTAAAAAAGCTAATTCAAATAGTCCTATTGGAAAGAAAAGTAAAAAAGCTAATTCAAATAGTCCTATTGGAAAGAAAAGTAAAAAAGCTAATTCAAATAGTCCTGTACAACGTAATTGGGTAAATGATGCGTTTAAAGATACTAATTTCAGAATAATTGAAACACGTTCAAATGGTGATTGTTTTTTTGATAGTGTTCGTTTAGGATTACCATCTAGTCATAAAAAGACAGTTACACAGCTAAGACAGTTATTGCTTCCATATTTAACATATGATATATTTGAAAGAGATTTAGGATTATACACATCAGCAAAAGACGGAAAACGTAAGAGTATTATAGAAAAAGCTAAAGTAATGAAAAGTAATTCATCTAAAAAAAGAGACCAATTAAATAAATTGGAGTTTGATTTAACTGGGGCAAATGAAACAATTGAGGAGTGGGCATTTTTTGATAGATTTAAAATAGATTCATTAGATAAATATAAAGATTTTTTGTTAAATAATTATTATTGGGCTAATTCATGGTCTTTATCTATTATAGAAAAAGAATTAAATATTAAGTTAATTATTCTTAGTGAACGTTCTTATTTACAAAATGATGAATATAATATTTTACAATGTGGAGATTTTGAGGCGAATAATGATTCTATACCATATTGTAAAATATGTGGTATGACACAACGTGAACGTGAATTTTTAGATACAGATGGATCAGATGAACTAAAAAAGGAAATATACAAAAATGCTGTAAGTAACCATGGTATAGAAGTAACCGAAGATGATACGTTATCTACATTAATAGTAAAATATTCAGATTTACCAGATGACCATAAATTTGAAGATAAAGAAGATATAGTTGAGGAATATATTCCAAATGGATATATTATTGTTACTTATTCTGGAAATCATTATCGTTTAGTTTCATATAATAACAATCGTTTCTTTAAAACATTAGATGAATTACCAAGTCAATTGGTTCAACAAATAAAACGTAAATGTAATAATGTTGGATTATATAAAAGAATTAAAGATGTTGGATTATAGTTCATCCATTCATTATAAAATTGAGTTCATTTTGTTATTTATAATAAATAAAGAAATTATGAGATATAGTTGTGAATACTGTAATATTAAAAATATGGTATGGTTTGATTTTAACCGTCATTTACAAACACAAAAACATACCATTAATCATCGAAAATTTACAATGGAAGATATAAAACAACTTGAAAAAAATAGAAAAAATAACTTTAACTCTAACACTTCTAAATAAAGTCAACACGTTTAATATTCATAGCGATTGCTCCACAACCAACATCTTTGCCGATTTGATGTGCTAAACTTCGAATATATGTACCACTGCTTACTGTTGCCCTATATTTTTTTATTAATGGTTTATATGGTCCAAATTGAGATAAATGTTGTGATCTTCGAAGATTCAATGTTTCAAATGTGTTTTTCCATGAATCTACAATGTCATTAAATCTAAATTTTGGTTTATTTTCTTCGGATAAAGTGCTAATCGAATGTATAATATCTGTGTATAGATCATTATAATTATCAAATGTATGTGTATTTTCTATAGTTTCAAGAGAATAAATTTCAACTAATTTAGATGGTATAGTAATAGTATCTATTTTACCTAATTTAGACCATTCCCACAATGGTTTTTTATTTACGACGATTGATGAATATGGTGGGTATGTTTGTACAAATTTTTTGATATATGTATTTAAATCAAGTGTTTCGATAGAATATAATGATTGGACATTAAATATATTAGTAAATGAGTTTACTAATCCTAATATATCATATGTATCAGTTTTAAATCCATATACTATTTCAAATTCATATATTTTATCTAATCCAATATAGCGAGGTTGTAATTTACATTCGTCATTTACAAGTAACATCATTTTACCAAATGCCATTGGGTCTAACCGGCCAGCAAAACTAACTTTTTTAGCATCTGGATGTGTTTTTTTATAATCATTAATAAGTTCATTTGGCGTTTGTCCAATTGATTTTGATATAAAAATAGGCATTAAATTAAATGATAATAAATTTTTTATTTTAATATTAATCAATTTTATAAGAGAGACTCAAGTATATCTGTATACAAATCTTTTAATACTACTTTTTTGTTATTTTCTAAATCTTCTTCAAATGTTTCATTACTTTCATCGATCATGATTAATATATCGTTTGTTAACACCGTTTTTTCATCGCGGATATCTATATTATTTTCTAATAAATGTATAATATCATCTATATTTTTAGTTAAAATATGTTTTTCGATAACAGTACTTTCATCAAATTCTACATGTTCATTATATTCAACTTCATCTAATATTAACTTATTGTCTTCAAACGATATTCTAAATTCATAATCGTAATCATCCTTTGAATAATAAGGATATGAATATAATATATTCATAAAATCTTCATCAATGCTGTCATCTAATTGAATATCATTAATATCAAAATTATCTAAATCTAAGGCATCTATTTCTAAAGTCATTTATATTTTTTAAATCTTTTTTTTTTGAAAATACTAAACGATTATTATATTATTATATAATAATGATTGATACAGTTAAAATAATTGTCATAATAGTTGTACTATTTTTATTAATAAAAAAAATAGTAATGGTAATAATGAAGTATAAAGAGTCTTACAAATCAATCCATACATTTAATTGTGTTACAGTTAATACGAATGAATCGCGTGAAAAAGGATTAATGTATAGAAAAAAACCATTACATAAAAAAGAAGGAATGTTATTTGATTTTAAAAAATCAAAAAAGATTTCATTATGGATGAAAAATACATATATACCATTAGATGCTATTTTCATGGATAATAATGGAAAGGTGTTAGATTTAAAACCTAATTTAAAACCTAAATCTAAAAAAAGTATAATATCTAGTAAAAAAAGTAAATATGTATTAGAAGTAAATAATAATACAATTAAAAATAATAATATACAATTGGGAGATTATATTATGGTAAATAAAATTTCTAAATTAAAATAAAACATCAGGAACAGGTGTTTTTATCATATGGTAATTAGGCAATAATACTTCTATAGTATTATTAGTATTTGATGGATCTATTTCATCCACATTCCATCCAACCTGTTCATGACTTGGCCAATAACTACTATTAACCGGAGCATAATTTGAAAAAAATGGTTTATTTCCCTGTGGTGGGGAACTTGTTGAATTACTAAATGACATATTATAACTATGTCCATCATTAATTTTGTTAATTAGATTCATTTTGTTATCTATATTCATTTGATTAACTGGTCCAGTTGTGTTAACTTGTTCTGTGATTTCAACACATTGTTTATCTAACAAACATTTTTTTGTACAAACTAATCCTTTATTTAAACAATCATAGTTACATTTTTTTTCATTAGTTGAATCACACTCCTTTAAACAACTAGTACCTTCTATTGAACAGTCAAACAAACATTCTTTTTCCTTTTTAGAAGTTTTAGATATACCTAAAAAATCCCATAAATTTGTTATTGTAGATTTATCATTACTGTTAGAGTTATCATTACTGTTAGAGTTATCATAATTATTTGATTCATTACAGAATGGTAAATCATAACTTTTTAAGTCATACTCTAAATTAGAATATGCATTATCAAGTTCGCTTTCATTTGATTGAAACCTTTCATAGCGACTCATATACTTATTGTTTAGATAATTCTTTTGTAATATTTTTTAATCTATTTATTATTTGTTTATATGATAATTTAGTATATGTTAATAGATAATCGATTACTTCAGACTGATGATTACTTGATTTAACAAAGGGTTTGAATAATGCTAAATCGATATAACTTAAATCATAATTCATAAATATATGTTTGGATTTATTGAAATCGTTGATGTATGTATCTTTATTGAATTCATTTGCGTATTTATATTTATTTTCTTGAATATTATCAATAATTTTGTCTATAGATAATCCTTGTTTTATAAATTTGAATGATTTTTTTGGACCTAACCCAGCAATACGTTTCAAATAATCACATCCAAATAATATACATAATTCAATAAATTGTTCTTGATTAATATCCAATGTTTTAAATATACAATTCAAATCATACATTGTAGCTTTATTATTGTAAATGTTAAAATCTCTCAATAAATAGTGACTTCCACTTGTCAATAAATCCATGTCTTCGGATATGACAAAATCTACAATATTATCTGTACATAGCTTGCTACACAAAAGATCCGCCTCACCTTTGGCTCTTACATATTTAATATTCAATAAATCAAATAATTTTTTGACTTCAATAATATCTTCTTTAGATACACTTATAATTTTATTATTTAAGTCATCAATCTTTTTTTTAATATTATTTTTTTCTTGTAAATTATCAGTATTCATCATTTCATTTCGCATTTCTTCTATTTTAATAAATTTTTCTTCTTTTTTAGATTTTCTAATTAACATGACATTATCTTTTTCAGGTCCTGGAGGACCATCAAAAATATATATGGGTGTGATATTATTACTTCGTAATCTGCTTATTTGTTCAAAAAATTTTGGTATCAATTTATTCCCTTTATATTTAAATCTATACAAAAATATACTAACATCAATTGCTGCTTTTTGTCCTTGTAATTCATACAAATTAATTTGTTTAATACATTCTGGACAATGTTCCTTTAAGAATGATGTAAGATTTTTAATTCCCATTATTAATTATTTTTAACAAATTAATTTTAAATCAATTTTAATTATAACATGTCATTCTTAAAGTATAATACATATCTGATTTATTATTTTTAATATAAATCATGAAATCATTTATAGTATTAATATATTCTAAACTACATTGATTTAAAATAAATTCAGTAAAATTATGGCTATTTAGTGTATTATTTAAATACCCATCTAAAAATGAATCTAAATTATATAACAATGCTGTTTTCAAAATGAAATATGATAATATACTAGTATTTTGTTTAAATTTATTTTGCCCATCATATTTATTGTAAAAAAAATCATATGCCGTGCCAAATTTGGATAAATATAATATTTTAGCTACTTGATAACAACTGTATGTCAATTCATAATCTAATATGTGTGTTGTATTACTAATATTAGGGGTATTAATGATAGTATTTATCATTATTGCTAATATTTCAGTATATGCTTCATTAATTCTTATAAATTTAGTGTTTGGGTTTATATTAAAATGTGATGAAACATTTGGGAATTTTATATTATCTAAATCTAAATCTAAATAATGAATTAATTCATGAACTAATACCTTATTTAATTCTTCAGTTCTATACACACATATTATTTTGTTGGAAATAGAAAATCCAGAATTTATTTCTCTTGGACCTAAAATATTGTTATTATGTTTTATATAATTATTAATATTTTTTTTGTATGGTGTCATATATAAATCTAAATTAATATAGATGGATTCATCGATTGATTTATATAATCCAAGTAATATTATTCTAGTAATAATATCATTAAATTCGTTATCAGTTACTCTTTTACCATAAATATTTAAATTTATATTAATATTTTTATATTTAATACTATATTGATATTTGTGTGATATATTATGTAATATATAGTCTATTATATTACATTCAACAAATGTATTGATTATATGTTTATTTAGATGTCTTACTAAAATATCTTCAGGTATTTTATTGTTTTGATATAATTCATTTATATCGTCAATTAATGTACCACTTAATCCATTATTAACATATTCTTTAAAATCGTTATAGTTGTTTTGATTTATAATAGTAATTAAATTGGAACAAGTGATTTTTAGAATGTTATGTTTGTGTAAATATAAGACTATATCAAATATATTCATTTTACCGAGACGTAATTTTATTATTTTTTCTTTTATATCAACTTTTGACGTATCAATCATTTTATATACAGACATTATAATTGTTCTAAATTGAGTTAATTTATTACTTGTAAATTTTAATTTTATTGAATCTAATTCATTTTTGTATAATATGGACTTCATTATAAATAGTTTACTTTTTTATTCTAAGTTTAATGTTTAAAATTTTCTCTAATTTACTTAATATTTTATTATCTGGAATAGCTTTACAACACTCATAATCATTTACTACTTTAACTGGTACATTAATATTACGAGCTAAATCTTTTTGTTTCCATTTTTTGGCTGTTCTAGCATCTATAATTAATCTTGATTGCATTTTCGAAATAGTACAATGTTTATCAGCATCATTGTTTTCATCTAATTTTTTTTTTTTATTAATTGATTCAGAATTCGTTATTTTTTTATGGCTTTCACAGTTTCCATTTCGTAATGCTCTATTTTTATCTTCCTTTTTTTTATGGTTGTTTCTTAATATAGTACATGTGTCCCATAATGGAGATTGACTATTTATATATTCGCTCATTTAAATTATAATAAATATATATTCTTAAATGATTTAAAATTAAATATCATTATTATTTGTACTATGCTTTCACTAACAATTACAGACCTTGATACAATCACTAAAATTAATGATTATTTAAATTCATTAGAAAATAATGAAAATATTACAACTAAAATGTTAATTCGGAATTTTAAGATAGCTCCAAAAAAAGCGCATCGTATTTTGAAATATCGTAAAGATACAATGTTATGTAAACCATATGAATTTGGATCACTCCGAAATATTAATTATAATTTATATAAAAAAATAGATAAATTAACTATAGAATCAGTAGCTGAAAAATTTAAAATTAAGAATGAATCAAGTTTAAAACAAAAATTAATGAATAAATACAGAATAAATTATGTCAATTCGATAAATTAATTTGTAAAGAATAAATTATTATAAATATAGTAAGTAAATCTAAAATAGTTTTTTTTTTGATATAGGTCTATTTTATGTCCTCTAATTACTATATTAACAATATTTCAATAATTAGATTCATACTATTTACTCTGTATTACCTATCTTTTAATACGGATTTAATATCCTCACTTACGGATTCATTTTTTCTTTTTTCGGTTCATTGTTTTTTTTTTGTAATTACTTTTTGAACGCATTTTTTTGGGTGTATAATGTGTGGTGGTGTATTTGTAAATATTTGGATTTCCACCTTTCATTGGTTTATAGTATTCATCAGACATAACTGTTCTTTTTTTAGGGCTATAATATTCTCTTGTCATGACTGTTCTTTTTTTAGGTTTGTAATATTCAGATGGATATCTAGCATTTTTAGTTTTTGAACGATTACTTTTCGGCATTATACTATTAATGTAGAAATTAAATATATCAATTATTTAATGAGTAGTTTTTTGACTCGCTATTTAAATATTAAAGCTTCATCATTAGCATTATATTTAAAAACGAATTATGAGTTTGTTCGCCCAGAATATATAACTACATTCGGTATATTATTAAACGCGAATGCACTAATGTGTTTGCTAAATAATAATTTTCCACAATTTGTATTTTTATTTTTGACTGGATATTTTTGTAGTATATTAGATAAAATTTATATAGAAAAATTCAATTACGATTCTGAATCCATAAAATATTATCAAAGAGTAGCAGAGTGGTTAAAATTGGTATCGATGTTTGTTATCTTTTATAGATTATACAAAAAAAATATCAATCATGTTATAATAGCAATTGTCATTATAGTGTTATCATTGTGTAATATAAATTTTGTTATACAAGACTATAATAAGGAAAATAAATGTATTGAACTATGGAGTAAATGTGTTATAAAAATTTTGAATAAAGATAGTTTACAATGTATATCTAAATTTACAAACTATTTTGATGAATCGATGACTATAATATATTTATTCGTCATTATGACATATTTATTTTACAAATATTGATTATTTTAAAATCACTTAAGAATTCTTAACATATAATAATTACGAAATGGTTGGAATAGGAATTGATTTAGGAACTACATATAGTGCTGTAGCTGTAATGAAAAATGACAAAGTTGAAATTATCGCAAATGATCAAGGAAATCGTACAATGCCATCTTATGTGGCATTTAATGATACAGAAAGATTGATTGGTGAATCTGCTAAAAATCAGGCTGCTGTTAATTCGGAAAATACTATATTTGATGCTAAAAGATTGATTGGTAAAAAATTTAATGATCCCAAAGTACAAGCTGACATGAAATTGTGGCCATTTACTATTAAACAAGGAGATGGAAATAAATGTATTATTGAGGCAACATATAAAGATGAAAAGAAGACATTTCAACCTGAAGAAATTTCTTCGATGATTTTGTCTAAAATGAAAGAAACTGCTGAAGAATATTTGGGTGAAACGGTGACTGATGCCGTTGTTACAGTACCAGCATACTTCAATGATTCGCAAAGACAAGCTACTAAAGATGCTGGGGCTATTGCTGGATTAAATGTTTTGAGAATCATTAATGAACCAACTGCCGCAGCAATAGCATATGGATTAAATGATGAATCAGACTCGGAGAAAAATGTATTGATATTTGATCTTGGTGGAGGGACATTCGATGTATCCATTCTTAGTATAGATGAAGGTATTTTTGAGGTAAAAGCTACAGCTGGAGATACTCATTTGGGTGGTGAAGATTTTGATAGTAGGTTGGTAAATCATTTTATTCAAGAGTTTAAAAGAAAGCATAAAAAGGATATTTCGACAAATAATCGGGCATTACGACGTCTTAGAACAGCATGTGAAAAAGCTAAACGTACATTATCTTCGACGAGCTCGGCAAATATTGAAATTGATTCATTGTTTGAAGGTATAGACTTTTATACTAGTTTGACAAGAGCTAAATTTGAGGCTCTGTGTGATGATTTGTTTAGAGGGTGTCTAAAACCAGTTGAAAAGGTAATTATTGATTCTAATATTGATAAATCTGATATTCATGAAATTGTATTGGTTGGTGGTTCAACACGTATTCCAAGAGTCCAAAAGTTGATTAGTGATTTCTTTAATGGTAAGGAATTGTGTAAATCTATTAATCCGGATGAAGCTGTTGCATATGGAGCAGCAGTTCAAGCAGCTATTTTGACTGGTGAAAGTAATAGTAAGACAGATTCTTTATTGTTGCTAGATGTTGCTCCATTATCACTTGGAATTGAAACTGCTGGTGGTGTTATGACAGATTTAATTAAACGTAATACAACTGTACCAACAAAACAATCACAAACATTTTCAACATATGCCGATAATCAACCTGGAGTTCTCATTCAAGTGTATGAAGGGGAACGTAAAATGACAAAGGATAATAATCTTTTGGGTAAATTTGAATTGACTGGGATTCCTCCAGCACCTAGAGGGGTTCCACAAATTGAAGTAACGTTTGATATTAATGCTGATGGGATTTTGAATGTTAACGCTTTAGATAAGACATCTGGTAAATCTGAAAAGATTACTATTACAAATGATAAAGGGAGGTTATCAGCAGATGATATTGAACAAATGGTTTCTGATGCCGAAAAATACAAAGAAGAAGACGAGAAAAATTTTAATAGAATCGAGGCAAAAAATAAGTTTGAAGGTTATTTGTATGGTGTTTCTGGGTCATTGACAGAACAATTGAAAGAAACCATGCCATCAGAAGATTTAGAGACAATCAATACTACATTAGATAATAACAAAGAATGGCTTGATTCACATCAAGACAGTGAAGCATCTGAATATGAAAGTAGAATGAAGGAATGTGAAGATATTATTTCACCTATTATCACTAAACTATCTCAAGCAGCTGGAATGCCTCAAGGAATGCCTCAAGGAATGCCTGGTGGAATGCCTGGTGGAATGCCTCAAGAAATGCCTGGTGGAATGCCTCAAGGTGGAGAGGATAGTGGTGTTACAGTAGAAGAAGTAGATTAATTGTTATTATTTTTTGATGAATTATTTACACTATTATTTTTTGATATTTTTTTTATATTTACAATAAATTCAATTAATGAATTTAACCATAATATAATTATAGCTATTAGTACAATAGTATTAAGTACATGATTAGTTGTTTTGTGTTCATCGTCTTCAGTATGTTTTATTGAATCTATTATTAAATACACTAAAAATGGATATACTAATACAATAAATAATCCAGAATATTTTAATAATGGTCCGAATGAAAAACATTTAGTTATAGTTTGTGATAAAAATATTATCGATACAATTGATAAAATGAACACATAAAATTCAGAATTATTATCCATATAATAATATAAAATATATTATTTTGAATATAACAATTTAAATACATCCCACTTATACCATGTATATGAGCGAAGAACAAATAACACAAAAATATTATTCTGATAAAAATACAACCCAATTTTATTTAAATTTATGGGGTGGAGATTCTATCCATATTGGAATTTATAATGATACTTATAACTATAATCAATCACAGTCAAAAAAAAATAAATTGAAAGAAATAAAATTAGCGATTGATACTAAAAAAAATGTAATGTTAAAATTTCTATTAATGTATATGAATGATAAATTGGAAAAATACTATATTGCTGATTTTGGGAGTGGATATGGTGGAACATCACGATTCTTATATTCTAAATTATCACAATTACATAAATTTAGTATTGATTGTTTTGATATTTCGGAAGATAATTGTATTATAAACACCCAAAAAAACATATTACAGAATTATGACATACCAGTGTACAATATGTCATTTTTAAATATACCATTCACTAAAAACTATAATTGTATTTATTCTGAAGATGCGTTTATACATATCAATGATCGTAATACTATTTTTAAAGAAGTTAGTAATAAACTATTAAAAGAGGGTGTGCTAATATTTTCAGACATTATACTAACTGAACAATGTAAGCATGATGATATACAAGAAGTATATGAACGTGTTGGAATAACAAATTTAGAAACACATTACAGCTATGTTAAACTTGGTACTGATAATGGATTAAAATATGTAAATTCATTAGAATACAAAAATAGTATGCTACACCATTACAAAAATATTAGAGATGTTGTCGATGAAACGCCTGAAAATAAAAAAATAATAGAAGGATTGGATAGTTGGATTAAACATATTGACCTAAATAATATCACAACTAAATTATTTATTTTTGTAAAAACCTAACTAATATACAATAATTATTTTAAAAGATTGGAAACTTCATCATATATTTTACCAACAGATGTTAATTCATTTGCTTTAAATCCACCCCGAGATGTAGCTATTTCTAATATTGCTTTTATATTTAATAATAAATTTACATTTACATTTACATTTAGTGGTTGTACTTCTTGGACTGGTTCTATATTTATATTTTCGTCACTCATTATTTACTATTTAAAATTTTTGTTTAAGTATTTTAATATTTTATTTATTTAATGACTAACAAATCTAAAAAAAAAAATAATAATTATAATAAACAAAAAAAAAAATCTATTAAAGGTGGTTCTAAAAAAAATCCAGATTCATCATTTCAGGCAGAAATGGATGATTTTGATCAACGAGAATTGAAATTAACAGATGATTATTTTAAAGATAACCAACATAGTTCTTATTTGTTTATTGTAAGTGGTTTATTTATTGGCGCAGTGTTAACCAAATTTAATGTATTATCATAATTTATTTGTACAATAATAATAATGAAGTTAGCTAATATTATATCAGTTATTCCATTATTATATTTTGGAATTAGTTTTATTTCAATTATTATTAAATATCTAACAAAAGTTAATATTGTTAGAAATGCTATTCATTTATATGGATTACTGTTATCTACATTTACAGCAGCCTTTATGAAATTATTTGTACCCTATCCATCATGGTTTTATGAATATACTAAAAGACCAATAGATGCAAGTGACTGTGATTATTTTTCAAGTAATGGATTTAAAGGTGGTGACCCAGGCTTTCCATCTGGACATATGACATCTACATCATACGTTGTAATGTACTCTATATTGTATTTACTTCAAAAAAAACCTTTTTTCTATATACCAATTATTTTATTAAATATAGCATTGCTAATAATAATGGGTTGGGCACGTATGGTTAAAAAATGTCACAATTTTGTTCAAGTTATTGGTGGAATATTACTTGGAAGTATAATGGCGCATTACTTTTATAATATTAAAATTGATTTAAGTTGAACACTCATTTATTAAATAATGAGTTCATATTATGATTATGATACATATAATGTAGATGGAACATGGGTAAATGACGAAATAGAGAACGATGATGAATTGGATAAAAATAAATATGTTTCACCTAAAATATATGATTATCAAAATGATGCTTTTGGGGTGTACAATATATCATCTATAATTGAAGATAATTCAAACCATTTATCTATATCTTTCAAGGAATTTAAAGCTAAAAATGAGTACATACCAGAGCTTTACCATTTTTTAATATATAGCATTGAACATTTCAATAAATATTATAGACTTACTATAGATGAGGATACTACATCTATGCTAAGTATTTTGTTATCAAATATTACAATAACAAATAATGAGTGTTACAAACATTACATAGATGTATATGTTGAAAATATTAAATCACCCATTAGCAATGAAATAAAAGTGATTTATTTGAATATAATTAGTCACAATAATGTAGAATGTTTCAACTATTTTAACATGTATCATCCAATATCAAGTATTATATGCGATTCAGAAATTGATATTTCACACTATTACACAAACCTAAACTATAATGTTGTAAATCATAGTATGGGTACATCAAAGTATATTTCTGAATATATTATTAACAACTGTAGTATAAATGTCTTCAATTATCTGTATGTTCATATCTTTCTGAACATCAATATCAAAACTGATTATTACATATTAACACATAAAATTCAACAAGAATTAGAAAATGAAAATTACGAGTTTGGAAAAACTCAAATGACTGAATATAGTATATATAAATATATATTAGTTCTTATACAAAATTCAGGCTATTCAAAAAAATACGATAAACTTATATCTATTATAATGCATAAATTAAATGATATTACTATTTATAATTACTATATACATAATGCATTAGATAATACTAATTATTATGCTATTAAAGATTTATTTGAACAACGAACATTGATTGTATCTAAATTCGATTACACCGCTATATTGAATAAATTATTTGAACTATGTTCCGACAAAATATATAATAAAGAATTAAGCGTCAAAAAAAATGAACTATATATTAACAAATTATGGTGTTATTTGTTTCCATATATCGAAAAATATTATGACGATGATTTGAAAACCTATTTTGATGATAAAGAGTTGAATCAATTAGTAACCATTACAAACGCAAAAAAAATATTAAAAAAAATAGGTAAATATATTGAGTGTTGGAATGTCCAAGATAAATCTAATTTTACACCTATAATGGATTGTATTCGATATGGAACATATGATACTGTTAAATACATGATTGTGAATTATGATATAGATTTGTTAGTAGAATCATATGATGATATAAATATATTATCAAGTGCTTTATTTAATTGCGATATTAGAGTGTTAAAGTATATTACTCATATTATCAATGGTAATGAGGTTTTGAAGTATTATATAACACAACACACACAATCAGACTATATTAGTATCATTCGCAATAGCAAACATACATTTAAAAAAATAGCTATAATAAAATCAATATTTGGGTATCTTGATATAGATTATATATATAATTGCTATTTTCATAAAATAGATATATTGATACCTTTAATACAAACATACAATTATAAAATAAACTTGAATAATGTTCTAAAAATTAAATTGACACCACACTATAATTGTCAATCATTTGATAAAATCAAAATAATACTAGATAATATAAATTATGAACTATCACAATACTATGATATTATTGAGTTTGTATCTAGTTTAGGATGTATAAATTTAGTATTAAAATCGTTCAATTATATATTTACTCATTTTAATCTAAAAAAAACAATAATGTATGACTCGTATTCCATCATTTTTGAATCATACCAGAAAATGATGGAAAATAAATGTACATATTGTGGTAATGTATGTAAACACTCTCGATTTAAAGAATATATAGAATATTTACGAACACACATTTTAATACAAGGTACATCTTATAATTATTATATTAATAGGTATATTGTAGATGAATTTGTGTTCATTAAAGAGTTGTATCTAAATGGTATATATCCAAAAGATAATTTATATTATACTAAATTGGCAAATAGTTCGTGTTTTTCATTGATTAAGCTATGTAATATAAATAAACGAATAAATACAACAATAACAAACTGGAATTTAGTAATTTGTGTTTTAAAACAATATGTGAGAAAACGATACAAAAAAATAAAAGAAAAACATATGACGAACCAACATAGTGTTAATAATCAATTAACATATAGACCAAATATATATAATAAAAATAGAATCAAATCATTAAATCCTAAACATATAGAACCAAATGATTGTTTCAAACCATTACATGAAACCCATTTATATTTAACACAAAAAGCTGATGGTTTATCTAAAACTGGGTTATATACTATATTTCCAACTATAGATTATAATGATACCAATATTGATATGGAATTAATAGAATATGAATTTGTACAAAGTGAAAATATGTGCTATTTTTACAATTACAAAAATAATCCATACGATTTTATAATGTTTTTACGACAAAAACATCCAAATATAATCCATATAGAGTATCCATCATTAAATCTTAGTAATTATCAAACAGTATTAGATGATTACTCTAAAAATGAATATAAACAATTAAATAAATTTAAAGAAAGATATAATACACGAAAAAAATGGTGGCCAAAATATATATTCAAGATTGACAAAATGTCCCATTCTAATTACTTAACATTATTAAACCATATTAGTAATACTAATATTGATTGTATTAAAAATGATGGGTGGATTTTAATAGATAATGACTATAATGATTTAATTAAAGTTAAACCATACAAACAACTTACTATAGATTTGATCTATATAAATAATAATTTATATGACAATGATAATTATATTTATAAATGGAATAACACTATTCAGGATTTAAAACCTAACAAAATTTACAGATGTTATTACGATACTATTAATAAGTGTTGGAATCCTATTGAATTGCGATTTGATAAATTTAAACCAAACACTCGAAAGTTGTGTAACTATATTCAAAAATGTCATATGTATCCATGGTCAATCGTTGATACACTAGAAATGATACCATATTATCAAAAAAGCGTTTGTAATATTCAACGAAAAAATAAATTTGATAGAGATATATCTTTTACAAACTATATAATTGGTCCTAAAGTTTTAGATTTAGGGTGTGGATTTTCTAAAAAATATATTGGTATTGATATTGACCCAAAAGTAGATAAAAATAATCATTATACAGGTGATTTATCGAAGTTTGATGATACATCAGTTACTATTAAAAATATATACCGTTATTTTAACAACATACTAGACTTTAAAGAAAAATATAGTACAACCCAATTTGAGACAGTGATAAGCATTAATAGCATCCATTATTTTATAAATAATGCTTTTTTAACAACACTTAATAATTATACTAAAAAAGGTACTAAATTTATAGTTAAATTCTTAAATAGTGAGTTGTTTTTAACATTATTATATGGACGGAACTATATTTCACATAATAGTAGTTATGTAAGAATACATACATATAACACATTAGATAAAACACTATTTGAACCAGATTTATATATAAAAATATATTATGAATGGTGTCATAATAAACCTATTATTGAAAAAGTATATTCAAAAGATGAATTAGAAATCATATTCAAAAAATATGGATGGCATATTGAAACATATAGTAATAGTTCTATAAATACTGGATATTTATCTGATTGGGATTTATATATCAAATGTTTTTCAGTATTGGTGTTTGTAAAAGATTAAATATTTAATATTAGTTACCACCCAATTTATTACTTTTACCACTAAATGGAACAAATGATGTATCGTTTTTTTGTTCAATTGTTGGACTACATTTATTTAAAGATGTATGGATACTTGCTATTATTTTTCTTTTTTGTGTTGGTTTTACTAATGGTTCAAGGTCTATTTCTAGTTCTTCAATTTCATCAATAGATACATGTTTATTTGGCTGACATTCTAATATTTTAAATTCAATCGTTTTTGTTTTATAAATTAAATGAATAGACGTGTTTTCCGAAATTACATTATACAAATTTTTGAGATGTGTTTCTAAATATTTTTTTTTGTTTTCGATTGAATAAAAATCTTCATCCATTGCTTTAATCTTAATATAGGTTGCTTTTGGTAACTCGTTTTTTAATAATGTCATAGTTACTATATCATTTTCATTTATATTCAAACTATAAAATAGGTTGTCTGGAATATATAGTTCATCGATAAATTCTTTAAACTCTAATACACCAAAATAAATATCTTTAATTTTAATAGTTACTGGATAACATACATTTTCGTATTTTGACAATTCATACAATATATATTTGGGACATATTATTTTATTCCCATTATTGTTATAGTTATGTTTTGGATTTTGATCATTATTAAAAATAAATGGTAATGCTTTAACAGTTATTTCTATATCATTATCATTATTTACTAATGGTGTATTTAGATTTTGTTGAATATTTGTAAATTCAGACATTTGATATAATAATAGATAATATTAGTCTTAAATTATTTATCAAATTTTTTAATATCTTTCACACCTTCCCAATGTTTTCGATTATCAATATAATCTTGTTGTAATCCACTCCATTTTTTTTTTTTGAAACTCACATGTCTATGAATATCTGGTTTTTTCGCTTGATATCGTCTTCGTACTTCTTCCTCTATTGATATTAATCTTTTTTCTTCATTAATAACAGCTTGTTCGCTTCTTTCTCTACATCCACGCTTAATCATTTCATCTTTTACTTTATCAGATACTCCTTTCAAACTTGGATCCGAGGCATATCCTACAGTTTTAACAACGTTCGAATCATATGGAACATTAAAATAAATGATAGAACTATTATTTATTTTTAACATTTTGTAATGAAATGCAAATAAATCTAATCTATAATTAGGGTTGTTATCATTATTTCCTAAATCAGATTGTCCAATTCCTTTAAAATCTAATTTTAATGTATGATCAGATTTTGTAAAATTGTAAGAACCGCTTGGTTGATACTCTTCTGGATGTATAGCAAATGAATATGAATAAATATATTTACGTTTTTCATTTTGATTACCACCAGGTACATTACTATGATGATAATATGGTTGAAGTGTTCTAAAATATGTAGCATCGGTTTCTTTTATTCTGTCTTTATTGTTAATAGATATCTTTAATGATTTGAATGTATCATAACTTCCATATCCTAAATTTTTATTTTCACCTGTTAATGTATAATTAAATATATCATTTGGATGTGTATTATTTCCACCTTCTAATTCATTAAATTCAGGGTGTAATGTTGTTGTACCAGAATTTAATCTATTATTATGTCTTATTACCCATATAAATTCTTTAACCGGATTTTCTAATACAATATCATCTAACTTATTTAATGTATTCAATTTCATATCCAATGTTTCAATCAAATATTCAGATGGAAGATTATTTTGGATACGTTGCTGTTCTTCCTTATCTAAAAATACATAATTTGTAAAGAATTTGAAATTTGATATAGGTACATTATTATAATCAGTATTTTGGTTATTACCAGCACCATCAATACTAGGTTTAAATAATAATAATTGTTTGACATCATTTAATTTTATCTTTATTCTAACATCTCCATCATCTAATAGAAAAATTGGTAATGACAACCCATAATTTCGGTTAAAATAAAATTTTAATGGAACATAATACCGTGTTTTTTTTGTTATAATTTCTTTGAAAACACCTGGATCTTTTGATTCATCGCGCTTTCCTACTAACGACCATTCCTTTTTATTAGGATCAGTTAGTTCATTCCATATATCATACCATAATCCATTATGAGTATCAATAGATTTTCCATTTATTATTAATTCAACCCTATCTAATATAGCATAGCCAACAGCATTAACCCAACAACAATATTCTCTATAATTTGTAACTATTCCAGGTGTATTAGAATTATCAGCTTCTTTTGATAATTTAATTTTTGTTGGATTTGGGTTAGGTAATGAATTGATTGGTGGTGGTAGTGTAAATTCTATATACATATTATTAATCAATGTTCCCGTTTTTGGAATACTGTATATAAATGAATCTCCAAAAGAAATATTAGTATTAGGTTTAATAACATCTGTAATTTCAGTTGTTTCTAAGCCAAAATTAGTATGTCTTTTATATACTTTTTTAAAAAATGTAATTTGTGGATTTAAACTCAGTATATCATCTCCAGAATTTTGACTTGAAGACAAATTTAGTGAACCACCAGTCATATAATTTAATTATATTATTATTGTTTAAATAATATTATTTAACTTAAACTTAAAATAATATTATTCAATTATATTATTCAAACAACTATGACAAATAATTTAATATTTAAAAGTTTAGTTGATGGTGCAAGTCCATTTATATCATTTGAAAACAATGAAATAAGCGATATTGAAGGTAGCCGAAACTCATTTATAGAGTTTAAAGGATGTAAACAAAACGGCAACGAACTTAAAGTACATCAACAATCTGTTATAGAATCAATTCATAGCGGAGGTGGTAATAAATCTGGAAAATTGTTGTTTAAAGTAAATGATGGCGATGATGCTGATAGCAATTTACATACTATATTAACACTTGGTCCAGCAAATCAACAATCAATTGGTACTAGCGATATATTAACTACAAATTTTATTTCTAAGAATGTTCAGAATGGTGGAAGTGCTACAACTATTAAATTGTCAGATGATGAAGCTGTAAATGATGAATATTATATAAATTATTCGATTGAAGTTACAAATGGCGTTGATGACACAACACAAATCCGAACTATTACTAACTATGTTGCTACTACTAAAATAGCAACAGTAAATACCGCTTGGGATAATCTTCCTGATGATAATACATTTACATACACCATAATTTTACCACTCAATGTTATTAAATTAAATAGTGAAGATTTAAGCAATAGTGATGATTTTTACAAAAATTCTACAATTGAAGTTACAAAAGATGGTGTCACAACTCAAAGACGACAAATTATATCGTATTATGAATCGACTTCAAATGCTTTTGTTGATACAAATTGGGATAATCAACCAATAGATAATACATATTCATATTCGATTGTTTCTTCTGAAGTAACTATAAATGGTAATTTGACTGTAAATTCTGTAAATTCATCAAGTAATACAACTACTAAAGATACATTAATAAAATTAGCAAATGGAACTATTGATGTGCCAAATAAAGATTTAGGATTCATATTTACACGTGGCGATGGTTCTAATACAAATGAAGCAAACAAAGGTTTTATTTGGGACGAAAGTGCGACTGAATTTTCATTAATTAAATGTAATAATGAAGATGGTACAACACATGGTAATGTTTCAATTGAAGATTATGAAAATTTAAAATTAAAGAATTTAGCAGCTACCAATAATGCTACTGTTGGAGGAACCCTTGGAGTAACTAGCGATGCTACTGTTGGAGGAACCCTTGGAGTAACTAACAATGCTACTGTTGGAGGAAGCCTTGGAGTAACTAACAATGCTACTGTTGGAGGAACCCTTGGAGTAACTAACAATGCTACTGTTGGAGGAACCCTTGGAGTAACTAACAATGCTACTGTTGGAGGAACCCTTGGAGTAACTAGCGATGCTACTGTTGGAGGAACCCTTGGAGTAACTAACAATGCTACTGTTGGAGGAACCCTTGGAGTAACTAGCGATGCTACTGTTGGAGGAACCCTTGGAGTAACTAGCACACTCACGGCGCCTAAAGGTTCAATTATTGGAACTGAAAATAATGTTGGATTAGGGACAAACTCGCTGTTTTCATTGAATACACCTACAGACACTAATGGAATTCATAACACATGTGTAGGATATAAATCGGGATATAGCGTAACCACAGGGAAACAAAATACTTGTATTGGTGGAAACTCTAATACTAGTAGTGTTGGTGCGGTAAATCAAACTAGTATTGGATACGGTGCAGTGTGTAATGATAATAATGAAATATCATTGGGAAATGATCAAGTAGAGACATTGCGATGCGCTCAGCAAGCTATAGCATCTCTTTCTGACATTAGAGATAAAACAAATATTAGTGATTCAACCTATGGTTTAACATTTATTGATAGTTTAAGACCAGTTCAATTTACTTGGGATAAACGAAATTTAAATCCTGGCGATAAAACAAGTACATATAATGGTAAAACGAGATTAGGATTTATAGCACAAGAATTAGAGGATGCTATGCCTACTAATGAAAATGATATATTAGATTTAGTGTATAATGTTAATCCAGAAAGAATTGAGGCAAAATATAGCAATCTTATTCCAATTTTAACAAAAGCAATACAAGAATTACATGAAAAAATTAAAATATTAACTAAAAAATAAATAGATTTAAAAATAAATTTCTTATAGTATATTATAAAAACATGGCGACTAAATTACATTTAGCAAGTACAGACGGGACACACGAACTTGAAATGAAAATCGCCACCACACAGGCTGAATCAACGCTCAACCACGGGAAAGTAAATTTCAGTACCACCAACAAAATATTTTCTCAAATATCGGCATCGGGCCATAACGCGACAAATGGGAAACTTATACTTTCCGTGCGTGATGATGATTCTCTTGGCCCATATATAACAATGAATGCTGGTGCTAATATCGCAGCAGGAACAATTACACTTGAAAAGACCGTATTATCATCCACATTAAATGTAACAGGACCATCGGGTGATGGAATAACCCTAGAACCATTTATGACGGCTGCTGGTAATACATCTGAACTAAGATTTAAAGGATTAGCCGAGTATTCTGGGGATAATTATGTAGGATTTAAGGCACCTGATACTATAGGAAGTGATGTCATATGGACCCTTCCTGCCGCTGATGGCTCAAGCAGTGGTGATGTGTTGGTGACAGATGGGGGAGGAATATTATCTTTTGCAACACCCTCATCATCGGGTGCATCAACACTCAATGCATTAACAGATGTTAAAGGTCATACTGCCACAACATTTATAAATTCGTTTCTTATCCAACCGAATAGTGTTGGTTCAGCGCCATCAATCGAATCTGTGACCGATGGAGAAAATAATTTAGGTATAGGAAATTATGTATTTACTAACTTAACAAGCGGTGATAACAATGTATGTTTAGGTCACCAAGCAGGACAAACCGTCTCTATAGCGACACTTACCGTTGTCAGCAACAATGGCACCACGACGGCTGTATTAACGGGTGGGTCAACTACTGATAACTTTTATGTTGATTCATATGTGGCATTCAGTGGTGCCACCGATTCAACTACTAAATACCTTATATCAGCGTCCACATACGACTCAGGAACAACACGGACGGAAATTACGTTTGAAGCGATTGTTGGTGGAGGATCACCTAGTGGAGACGCTACAATATATAATGTATCGTTGGCCCTTACTACTGGGTCAAATAATACATTTGTTGGTTCTGAGTCAGCTGGTGTTAACACGGCTGATAACCAAACATCACTTGGTCTTCAAGCTTCTTGTTCTGCAGCCAATCAGATTACATTAGGGAATGCTTCTGTTACTGCCCTAAGATGTGGTGCTGCAACAATAGCGTCTCTTTCAGACCAAAGAGATAAAACGGATATAAATGATTCATCATATGGTTTATCATTTATTAATACCTTAAGACCAGTTCAATTTACATGGGATAGAAGAAGCTTAATGCCAGATGATGTTACAAGTGCTCATAATGGTAAAACAAGAGTTGGTTTTATAGCTCAAGAATTACAAGCTGCCATGCCTAACAATGAAAATGATATATTAGATTTAGTATATGATGTTAATCCAGAACGTATAGAAGCCAAATATGGTAATCTTATACCGATTCTAACAAAGGCAGTTCAAGATCTTTCAGCTGCCAATGATGTATTAGTTGCCAGAGTTGCTGCTTTAGAATCAGCTTAATTTTTAATATAAATTTTTAATATATAAATTAATAATATGAACATTATTGATTTACCAATTACTATATTAGATACCATCATTGGTAATATTAATGATACAGAAACATATTCAAATATAAGACTAACATGTAAATCATTTTATTATTTGTTGAGAGAAGTTAAACGCTATTATAAAAATAAAGCATTAAAAGAATTATTTATATTTAAAAATGGTATTCTTCATGGATATCATATTAAATGGTATGTCAATTTAAGAATAATGTCAATGACATTATATCAAAACTCTAAAAAGGAAAATGAATATACTGAATATTATTCAAGTGGAAATGTAAAATTAGTTAAACATTATTACAATGGTCTTTTACATGGTGAAGAAAAAGAATATTCAAATTACGAACAAGCATTGTTAAGAAAATGTGAATATAATCATAATGTTAAAATCAATACTGAACACATATATAACAAACATGGTGAAATTGTGTTTGAAAAAAAGTATTTAAGCGATTCAATCGTAACCATAAAATATTATACAAAAATAAAACATATTACTGGAACATTAATTGATGGTATATTACACGGCAAACATATTACAGAGTATTACGAAAACAATGTTATATTAAACTACAACAAAATCATTAAAATCTATGACTATGGAGAACTGACATCTATCACTAAATACAAATATAACAATTTAATCGAAAAAATAAATATCAAAAATGGTAAAAAGAATGATTGGGCATTTAAATGGAATGATAACCACCATTTAAAATCATTATGTTATTACAAAGATAATAAATATAATGGTAAATTAAAATTATGGAATAAAAATAGTGTAGAATCATTAGATTTAATACAAAATATTCCATCTGGATTTTATAAATCTAAATCGCAATTTATCAACAAAACAATCCCCTATTCAAACAATACTATCAATGGTTATGTTTTAGAAAGTATACACACAATCAACATAAAATACTTAATAAAATTTAAGCATGGGTTTTTTGACCATATAGTAAAAAAATCCACCTCAAATTACCATATTGAAATATTTTTAGATAACGATTATTTTAGTTACACAAAATATAACTCAAAACATCAAAAATGTTATGATTTAAAACTAATCCAAAATTATATTACCTTTTCAGCATACAATACTTACAACGAAAAAATATACGATTATTCAAAAATATTGTACGATTTCACCCCTGAAACTTATATTTAATTATTAAATAATATAAAGAATTATCTAGCTAAATATATAGACTAATGACGTTAATTGATGACTATCTTGGAGAACAAGATAAATATACACAAAAGTATGGTGAACGAACTATAGTGTTAATGCAAGTCGGTCATTTCTATGAATGTTATGGTGTAGATAATGAAATCGAAAAATCAAATAGTGATAATTTATATGCTTTATCGAATATATTGGACATCCAATTAACTCGAAAGAACAAGAATATTAAAGAAAGTTCTAGAAAAAATCCACTCATGATTGGTGTCAATATTTTTTCGGTAGATAAATATATTCAAATTCTTATAAATAACAATTATACCACTGTATTGATAGAACAAACCAGTGAGCCTCCATTTGTAGAACGAAAGGTTACTAATATATATAGTCCTGGGACAAATGTTAAGTATAATTTAAAAGGTGATACTAATAATTTGATGTGTATTTATGTGGAAAACTCAAAACCTCTTAATTATTCCAACAAAATAATGTGTATTGGGATTTCTGTAATAGATTTATCGACCGGGAAAAATAGTGTTCATGAAATATTTTCAAAACAAAATGATATTAATTATGGACTTGATGAAATATTTAGGTTTGTTCAAACATATGATCCAAAGGAAATAGTATTTGTCAAAAAAAACATAGATTATTCAAACGATTTTTTAACCAATTATTTGGATTTTTCGCAACGTGTTGTACATTTTAAGGATTCTGGTAAAGATGTTGAATCATGTTACTTTGATATTCATTATCAATCAGCATTACTAGACAAAATATTTAAAAATCCTGGATTGCTATCTATTATTGAATATTTAGATTTAGAAACACGTCCATTTGGATTAATTAGTTATATATTAGTATTAGATTTTGCCTACGAACATAGTTCAACGATTGTATCAAAAATAAGCAATCCAGAAATTAAGCATTCTAAAAAATATATGAGTTTAACAAACAATACTATTAATCAACTTAATTTAATCCACCACCATTCTCAAGGCATTCTTTCAACCAAATTCAATTCATTGTTTTCGGTTGTCAATAATACAAGTACCCCAATTGGTAAAAGGTTGTTACGAGATAAATTGTTAAATCCAGTAATAGATCCAATATATTTAAATAGTCAATACGATTATATTGAATCAATGATGAAACCTAACAATTGTTCTTACAAAGTCTATGAAAAATGTTTAATAAAAATTCAAGACCTTGAAAGGATACATCGAAAAATAGCTTTACAAATCCTTCAGCCATCGGATTTTACTGGTATTGATTTTTCGTATGAACATATTAATAAAATGCTATCTATTGAAAATAAGTGTCTAAATAGTCTTAAACCATCAAAGGAAACTATAGTAAAATACAATGACTTCATTAAAACATATACTTCCGATTTTAACATGAATGAGATTGTTAAATTCCATATTGATAAAATAACGTCTTCTTTTTTTAATAAAGGTGTTGTTTCGGAGATTGATGATGTTCAAACTAAAATAGACAACTGTCATTTTATATACAATAAATTAATTAATAAATTATCGCATTATATAGATGTTACTAAAGGGAATATGTTAAAATTAGATAGTAATGATCGTGATGGCTATTATATAGCATTAACATCAAAACGAAGCGAGGTGCTCAAAAAAGAATTAAAAAAACAGAAATACCCAACACTAAACATAAAATTCTCAAATAAACATATTGAGTTCGACACATCTAATCTAGAATATAAAGTGGCAACAAAGCCAAATGTCAAAATTATGAATGAGTATTTGAAAAATCTATCGCATAAATTAAAGCACTATGAAATGTCTCTTCATACACTATGTAAAAACAAATTTTTAGAACGACTTGAATATTACGATTCCGAATATGGCGAAACCTTAAAAATAATAACCCACTATGTTTCCGAAATTGATTGTATTAAAAGTAATGCTAAAACAGCATCAATGTATGGTTATGTCCGACCAAACATAGATTCTACACATGAACATAGTTTCATAAATACACACGAGATACGTCATCCAATCATAGAACGCATCAATACAGAAACTAATTATGTACCAAATGATGTTACGATTGGAGTAAATAATGATATTACTGGGATGCTTCTTTTTGGAACTAACGCGTCTGGAAAAAGCAGTTTGATGAAGGCTATTGGACTAAATATTATAATGGCCCAAGCTGGATTTTTTGTAGCAGCAAAGGCCTTTTGTTTTTCTCCATACGAATATTTGTTTACACGCATTAACAACAATGATAACATCTTTAAAGGCGAGTCATCATTTGCGGTAGAAATGGGAGAATTGCGAAGCATTTTGAAACGAGCCAACAACAAAAGTTTGATATTAGGTGATGAACTGTGTTCTGGGACTGAAAATATTTCGGCATTGGCTATTTTTTCATCGAGTGTTATTAAATTGGATGAACGAAAAAGTAATTTTGTATTTGCCACACATTTACATGATCTGTGTAAAATCCCACAAATAAACACATTAGAATCTATTAAAATGTTTCATCTAAAGGTATTATTCAATGAAGAAACTGGAGAATTAATGTATGATAGAAAATTGGAACCTGGAAATGGACCAACAATATATGGTCTTGAAGTGTGTAGGGCTATGGATATGGATAATGATTTTCTTAAATTATCGGAACAAATCCGTAAACAAATATTGGGAAAGTCCGAAACCTTGATTGAACCAAAAAAATCGACTTATAATGCTCAAGTATATGTTGATGATTGTCATATATGTTCCGAAAAAGCCGAAGATGTACACCACATTAAATTCCAATGTACAGCATCTCCTAATAATATAATTGAATCTCATATTGTAAAAGATGTTAAATCTAATTTAGTTCCATTGTGCAAAAAGTGTCATAACGCGGTTCATAATGGTAATCTCATAATACGTGGGTACATCAAAACAAGCAATGGAGTCATACTTGATTTTGAACACATTTCGCAAAGTAAATTAATGGAAAAACGAAACAAAAATAAAAAAATAGATCCAAATCAAATTATGATTATTACTAATTTGAAGCGCGATAATTCAAAAATAACGATAAAAAATGCCGTAGCCTTTTTAGAGAAAAATCATGATATTAAACTATCAAGTTCAACGTATAGTAAAATTATTAAAGGGACATATTAAATATACTATAGTTATTTTAACTATTATTAAATTTATATTTTTATAAAATTGAATTAAAGATTTTACTGAATATGTAAGTACAATACAAAAATGAATACTAAACTTTTTACTTACCTTACTCTTTGTTATATGATTTTGCCATCAATGGCAAAATTTGGTTTCCCACAAAATGTGAATTTTCATACTAAAATTTACAATACATCGAATTGTTCGATGAAACCTTTTAAAAATTATAGTCTTCCGTATATGTGTTTTAAAACAAATATTGTTGATGGATATCCAGAATGTTGTCAAGATTTGTTTAATGATATTAGTGTTTTCCCAAATTCAACACTCGACAAATGTATCAAAACAAACATGACATTTACAAATCGAACTGGTGTAAAATATGATTGTAATCTGACTGATTTCAAACAACTTAGTATGGAAGAAACCTTTTCATATGTTGGTATTATCTTGACATTCTTTCTAATAGTTACTTTTATTATGTCTTGTGGTTGGTGTTTGTGTGGTGGAAATAGAAAAAAATATAACCGCATTTAATTTCAATCACTTTTAGTCCATATCATCCATAATTCTAGCCATTTATTTAAATCATCATTAGTATAATTTCCATATTCATGTATTACTATTTCATCCATATAATCAGAAGTCATTATATATTTTTGTTTTTTGTCTTTAAATATGTTATTTTGCGGTACATATTCTTGTATTAATTCATCTTCATAATCACTAATTATTTCACCTAAACACATACATTGTGCCCATCCATCCCATTTATGACCGCAATTTTCACACGTTATAAGATCGTCTTCTAAAATATGATTAAATTCAAGAATGTCAAACGATTTTTCGATAATGTCTGTAATGTTGGTGTTTTTAACCATTATTGTAAATTATAAATGTAAATTAAAAAAATCAATTTTATTATTTAAAATACCTATTTTGTTTTTTACTTCCACCTCTCTTAAATCCATGTTTTTTACTTCGGAACCCACCATTAATATTATTCTTATCTAAGTTAGTATTTTCCACCCATCCAGATTCAATTAATGACATATCATTTGTTGTAATATTGAGTTTGGTTTCTAATGACATATGACCTTTCGCTTCACCCTTTACAACTCTCATTAAAATAGTAGAATCTTGTTTTCCATCTGTTCCATTACTTTCATTTGGATTTATAGAAAACTGCGACCACCCCCCGTCTTCGTTCCCAGTCACAGCCTTATTAATTAAGTCTTCAATATTAGCATTGGCTCCATGTGTGTTAATGACACGTGTTATATTTGGATAATGACTAACTGTCGTCTGGGCCCTAAATCTCTGAATGGCAATATTCTTTCTGAGCTCGTGTTTCCGGCTTGCTTCTTTTTCTCCTTTCTCCCCAAACACCGTGACCTCTTTCTCAATCTCGGCGAGTTTCGATATAGATTTATAAATAAATAAACTTTCCGACTCTGTCGTCTGATGATTATCATCACACTTATCTCTAAGTTCTGCTAATCTTTCCTTGACGGATTTTACTTTCCCTCCGATCCAACTGGTTTTTGCCGTTGTCTTCCCCCCTGATTTGTCTTCTTTCCAATCTTGAAAAGAATCGCCGCTTGTTATCTCAGCTCTACAATATCTTGCTAAATTAAAGTTATCTTTAAAATTGTGTATATATTCTAAAGGACTCATCTTTCCACCACTATTTTTCTCATTATTTTCAAAAAAAATCTGTTCTCCAATCCCCAAATTCGGCACCATATAGTTATACGCATCAACAGTTATTACATCGTCACCGGCGTCGCCTTTTTTACTATATACTTTTTTACCTTTTTCGTCTCCATAAAGCATTGATGATTCTAACCATAATTGTTTCTCATCTTCCAATAGTTTTTTAAGACTCTTTATATATTCTGTAAATGTTTCAATCACTTTTTTGGTATCCATACCATTCATGGAGAGAGTGAAGGGATTTGAAAAGAACTGACGATTGTCTGAATTGAATTTGTTTATTTTTTTAAATATGTCAATATTCAAGTTTTTTATTTCCATTATCATCAGGTAATTTTTTTTGAATTTATCTATTATTGCAATAGTTTTTTGCTCTTGTATTTTTTTGGTGGCGGCTCGCCATCTCCCCCCCCCAGCCGCAGCTGTGGTCGTGTCCGGAGGGGGTGTCCCGAATGGGTTCGGGGGGGATCCCGGGGGCTGCTCTCCTTTTAAAGAATCAATTTTGCTTTTGACAACTTGTATATCTTTATTCATTTCATCAAGTATTTCCATCTCACCAGTATTATTCGAACCAGTCATAGTAATGTTTAGAACAATTGGCAAATGATCAGATGGACATACATTATTTGGCATTAAACTCTTAACCAACTCATCACTTTTCTCTGGAGCAGCAGCGTTAACCGGGGTAGCATCCGTAATGAGGGGACCTACTACACAGACATCTCCTCCGTCGGCCGAAGCCTTTGTGGCGGCTTCTTGGTAAGTAATAAATTTTTTTTCTTTAAATTCTATATTTGTACCAAATACCCAATCTATTAATTGAAATTCATGTTCATGAACTTTTAATGGTTGGGCTGAACCTAACCCACGCATTTTATTAACAGAATATAATCTATTATTTTTGGCTTCGGTATTGTCCTTCCAATAATTCATCATTTGTGAGTCCTCCCCAAAAATCGTTGCGTGTAAAGAGGGCTTTTCTTTCTGTTTTTCATGGTCTATTTCACCATAATTGATATGTGAATTTGCATCCATTGAATATATTACAGGATAATTATTTATAGTCGATTCGTTTTCTTTTTCTTTTTTTACGACATCTTTTTTAAAGTGTGCAACTGCCTCCTCCACCTTACCCCACTCCGTCTTTCGGGCTTTCTCCTTTGAATGTTCAGATGATAAATGAGTTCCAACAACAATAAATCTTTTACAATTGGATCTGTTTTCAAGTAATACAATTACACCACCTTGAACTTTAATTTTGCCGTCTTCATCTTTTACAGATATATTAAATAAAGATATTTTAATACACACATATTTTATAGCATTCCAATATATAGTTGTTCCATCATGTCTCAAACCACCTTGGTTCACTCCATTAGAAAATGTTTTATAGTGTCTAGCTATACTTGATGGATACGATCCTTCGCCAGAACTTCTCATCCTTTCTCTTATAAAGTTTTCCTTAACTGGAGCAAGTAATCTAGCTTCTTCTATTATATCTGGACTTGGCGTTTCATTAGAACTACCACTAGTCATTGTGTTGTTGGATTGTTGTGATAATTCATCATATTTATGTTCTATATCTGATTTTTCGTTTGGTTCATTTGATGATACTCTTGCAGCTTCAGTATCTAATTCACATGTATACAAAATTTGGTCTGCTTCTATCCAATTTTGTTTATGATTGATTGTAATTATTTCATTCGATTTTTTACCATCTATATTCACATCAATCTTATAATTATTAGCACCTTTTGTTTCCCATACGGTTGGTCGCGACATCTCTGATTCTTCGCCTTTATCAAGTGGAGATTCCATAAAATCATCTTCAACAAATACCATTACATCTGGTTTCTCTTTTTTTATCATGTTAATTATTTTTTGTTTTCTATTAGTATCTGTAAGAATGGTAGCATCATCCGTTTTTTTTCCAACAATATTTATTAATTGTTTAGAATGAGGACCGTTATCATCAACCCCAACTAATTTTTGTAATGCTACCCAACCAGGTTCATCATCTGCTTTTTTTGGTATATTATCAATGGTTTGTCTGTCAGTAGATTTTAAATTGTGCCATTTTGACTCTTTTTCGGTCGGATACGATGCTCCGGGTGTATTTTTTGTTTTTTGTAAAAATTGACTTTTCATATACGTAGGTATCCAATTTTGTTCATCAAATTCAGTTTTAAAATCGTTGAATGATACATTTTTTGCAAATCCATTTTTGATACATGGATATATCAATTTTTGAATCATTAATAATTCTTCAGTATTTTTAGGATATCTTTTTATCTCAAATCTGTTTGGTTTATCAGACACTAATATTAATTCCGCCCCCACAGCATCATCCTTTATTTGATTCAGTTCGCCGTTAACAATTATATCAACAATATGTTGTCCTCCAACTCTAAATGCACCAGTTATAAATTCGGCCTTATTTAATTCATCATTTAAAGTTCTTCTCACACTCCCACTAAGATCATTTGTTGTTTCTACATCAGAACCCCACGTGATAAATCCATCTACTGATAATCCTTGTGCTAAAAGATTCATATGTAATAATTTTATGCTTTCGGTCATTTATATTATAATAATATATTTTTAATTTTTAAAAAATATTAAATATAAATTATTTTTATTTAAATAAAAAAATATTTAACATTAGATAAATGTATCGTTTTATATTTAATAAAATTAAATTAATAATACCAAAAATATCTGAAACTGAATTAATCGCCCTTAGAACTGGGAATACTCATTTGGATAGAACAATATTTGAAGGTAAATATAAAATTCCAAAAAAATTAGATAAAGAAGAACCTAAATTTGACGAAACACGGATTAGTCATTTACTTAAAACTTATGGTAATAAAACAATTTATCCATCAAATGATACAACACAAATATTTAATGTGTTAGGAAAAAATAAATTTTTCTCATATTTAATACCTGAAAAGTATGGTGGTACAAAATTATCGGTGCGTGAGTTATCAAATATATTGACAAAAATATCTTCAAAAAATCTTGGATTGGGTGTTTCTGTCATGGTTCCTAATTCATTGGGTCCATCTGAACTATTAATAAATTATGGAACAAAAGAACAAAAACTAAAGTATTTACCAGGATTAGCAGATGGCACATTTATACCTTGTTTTGGTTTAACTGGTCCAAATAATGGTTCAGATGCATTAGGACAAATCGATAGTGGAATTGTCAAAAAAGAAAATGGGAAAATTGTTGTGAAAGTCTCATTAAATAAAAGATACATTACATTAGCACCAGTATCCAATTTAATTGGATTAGCTATAAAATTAGATGATCCTGATGGATTATTGGTTGATGGAAGTTCTGGAATATCTGTATTTTTGATAGAAAAAGACCATCCTAATTTAAAATTAGAAACACATCATAATCCATTAAATATTGGATTTCCAAATGGTACTATAAAAGGTGATATCCAACTCGGATTACATCAAATAATTGGTGGGGAAAAAGAATCTGGAAATGGATGGAAAATGTTAATGGAATGTTTAGCTGCTGGGCGTGGTATATGTTTGCCAGCAACTGCAAATGCCTCGGCAAAAGTATGCACCTATAACATATTTAATTACATAAAACACCGTAAACAATTTAATATTCCTTTAATTAAAATGGAAGGTGTATCCAACAAATTTTCTGACATGGTCTATAATACATGGTTAATCCAAACCAGTATAGCAATGACAAATGATATATTAGATCAAAATAATAAACCAGCAGTAATATCAGCTATAATGAAACAACAAACAACTGAACGTGCTAGATCCGTTGTGAATGAAGCTATAGATATTCATGCTGGGAGCGCCATATGTTTAGGTCCAAATAACTTTAGTCATAAATTTTATCAAGGAATACCAGTAGGTATCACAGTTGAAGGTAGTAATACATTAACTAAAAACCTAATTATATTTGGTCAAGGGTTGAATAAAAGCCATCCACATATATACAACATATATGATAGTATAGTTAATGATGATATAAACTCATTTAAATCGCATTTTAATAAAATGGTTGGACATTCTATTACATTATTTGGAAAAAGTATTCGTCCATTTACAAACGATAATTTACATCAGCAAACCATTGATTTTGCACATTTATCTAATATTGTAGCTTTATTAGGGGGTCAAATAAAAAGTAATCAAAGCTTATCTGGAGATATGGCGGATATACTGTCTAATATTTATTTAGGATATTCATTAGTATGGTATCAAGATAATTATAAAGTAAGTGATATACTAACAAACTATTGCTTAAAAAGATTGTTGTATGAAAATTCTATATTATTTAATAGAGTTATCGATAATTATCCAAATAAAAAATTAAAACTATTCATAAAACATATAAAAAGACCACAATATAGTATTAATTATAATGAAAACCGTACATTAATGAATGAACTTTTAGAAAATCAAACTATCATGAACCATATAAAAGAACATATTTATTTGGATGAAGCTGCATTAGATTTAGAAAGATTAGACATGTTAGATTCAACTAGTGATGACTATAAAGCATTATTATCCAAATGTGTTAATGTAGGAGAATACCCAAATTAATTTATTTTCTTATAATATGAATACTACAAACAAAAGAAAGTACCATCATCAAAAACAACACTATCATAAAAAAAAAATAAATGATACTAGAAAAATAAATTCAACAATAAGAGGAAAAAAAAAGAGAAAACCATCATTGAAAAAAAAACATACTAACATATATATGAACAATATTCCACCATCTCAATTCAAATCATCACGGAAGTATTTACTACATAAATGTGGATTACCTGATGTTCCAGAAACATCCCATTGCTTCAATGATGAAACACATCACACATGTTGTAGATTATCTAAAAAGGCTAGAGATTATGCGGATGAATCAGGAAATCCTATTGGAAAATTAGCAGATGATGTGTTCAAAAAATTGCCAAAATCACATCATCTTAAAGCACATTTCAAGAAAACTGGAGAAAGACCATGGTGTACTTGTTTTGGTTCTAAAGTATGTGGATATTATGCCGATAATTTCAAAGACACCCATATTAAATTTATTAGCAATCCAACAAAAAAAGAATATGCACATACAATTAACGGATCTGAAGATTGTGAAGAATTTGTTCGTAACAAATTTGAAGTAGAATCCCATGGAACCCCAGGTATTTATGGTAAAAAATCATCTAATAATTATGATAATATGTGTAAATCAAAACATAATATTAAATACTCTAACTATTAGAACCATGTTCTCATCAAGGAATATGTTGTGTTTAAATATATTTAGTTGAATCCAGGTTAACATCTAAATTAATATTGAAACCGACCTACCAAGATCCGTTTTGAAAGTCCAGAGTTTAATAAATATTTAAACAAAAAAATATGTATTCCCTCTATATTTAGAATTTCTGGTAGATTAAATAGTCGGTTTTCCTATTATACACCAATTATGTCTAGATTAAAAATAGTATAATCATTCAATGAGTTTTTTTAGTCTTCTTTTTGTATATTCTTCTAGGAAGTCTTGTTGATGGTGATTTGTTTTTTCTAGGATTCATTTTTTTTTTTTTTTTT